>FWWM01000232.1_pt1 | contig 186643 bp, 186 predicted proteins | sample 2228351 | NCBI WGS metagenome assembly FWWM01 (sample SAMEA103939774, study PRJEB20133) | metagenome | reverse complement strand
CCAAAGCAACGCAGCCAACGCAGAAGAAACAGCCTCAGCAGCAGAAGAATTAAACGCCCAAGCTGAACAGCTAAAAAACTACGTTAGAGAGCTTATAAATATCGTTGGGGGAGCTGGAACTACTTCACTAAAATCAAAAGAAGTCAAATCAAAGCAAGAAACAAGAAAGCCCATGGCTTTACTAAGGCAAAAAGAAGTTGTTTTACCAGAAAGAAAAGCTTTTTCAGCTCCCAGAGAGCTTAGACCTCAACCAAAAAAAGCAGTAGAACCTCCAAAAAAGAAGTTTTTCAAGCCCTTCACCTGGACTGATGAATATAGCGTTGGAGTCTTAGAGTTGGATGATCAGCACAAGAAACTTTTTAAGATGATAAATGAGCTTGGTGAGGCTACCGCTGAAGGAAGAAGTAGAGATATCCTTGATAAGATTTTCAAAGACCTTCTCGATTACACCAAAAATCACTTCAGCACAGAAGAAGGCTATATGAAAAGAGTAAATTACCCTGAACTGGAAAGCCACCAGCAGGCTCACAAGATGTTCGTAGAAAAGGTAAGCGAAATGTATAATAAAATGACTAAAGGGGAATACGGTGTAGGTATTGAACTTTCGGATTTCCTCCGGGACTGGCTAATGAAGCATATTCTCTCAGTTGATAAACGATACAGCCCTTACATGAAAAATCTTCCTGTAGATTTTTAAATTTCAAAGGGGGAAAGGCTTTAGTGACGGGCGCCTTCCCCCACTTTAATGGGAAGGTATAAAAATGGAAAAATCCGAGATCAAGCCCCTGCTGGAAGAACTGGAAGCTCTAAGAAAGGAAAACTCTGAACTGAGAGTTTTCATTAAAGAAGCTACAAAATACAGCTACATTTTCGAATATGCTAGCGAAGCAATTTTTGTTGCTCAAGATGGCATCATAAAGACTGCAAATCCTGCTTTGGAAAAACTTTCTGGGTATTCCCTTTCTGAACTTATTGCTAAGCCCTTTGTAGAGTTTATCCATCCAGATGATAGGGAAATGGTGTTGGAAAAACACCTGGCAATAATTAAAGGTCAGATACCAGAAACTGAAAAATATGAATTCAGGGTTATCCATAAGACCGGTAAAGTCCTATTTGTAGAACTTAAAACCAATCTTATCCAATGGGAAGGCACTCCAGCAATCCTTAACTTTCTTATAGACATTACAGAAAGGAGAGACCTCGAAGAAAGGCTAAAACAAAGCGAGGAAAAATATCGAACCATCTTTGAAAAAGCAAATGAAGCAATAATTATCGTTAGAGGAACCACAATAGAACTTGCTAATCCAGCCGCTGAGCGCATTGCAGAGCGTTCGAAGGAAGTTCTCACTTCAGAGCCCTTTGTAAACTTTATCCATCCCGAAGACAGAGAAATGGTGCTTGAAAACCATCTTAGAAGAATGAGAGGCGAAAAAGTTAAAAATGAATATGACTTTAGAATCATTACACCCGATGGAAAGGTCAAATGGGTCTACAACAAGCCCCAAATTGTCACCTGGGAAGGAGAAAAGGCAAACCTTACTTTGCTTACCGACATTACTGACCGAAAACTTCTAGAAGAAGAGCTCAGACTAGAAAGAGACCAACTTTTATCAATCTTTAACAGCATAGAAGAGATAATTTATGTTTCCGATCCCTACACTTACGAAGTTCTTTATGCTAATTCCTTTCTTGTCAAAAAAATAGGAGAAGACCCCGTTGGGAAAAAATGTTATGAGATTTTTCAAGGTAGAAACAGTCCCTGCCCTTTTTGCACCAATGAAATCATTCTTAAAGATAGGGGAAAACCCTATTATTGGGAATATTACAACCCGAAGCTAAATACTTATGTAGCTATAGCTGATAGAATCATCCGCTGGCCTGATGGAAGAGATGTTAGACTTGAGTTTGCCATTGATATTACCGAACGCAAGCGAATGGAAGAATCCCTTAAATTGAGTGAAGCCAATTTTCGCTCCTTTGTTGAGTCCATGCACGATATGGTTGGAGTCTGGACAATGGAAGGAAAGATTCTTTATGCAAACGATGCCTTCATGAAAAGGCTTGGCTATACCTTGGAAGAGTTAGAAGGACTCAGTTATTACAATTTTCATCCCTCAGACCTAAGAAAGGAGGCGGAAGAAATTTTTGCTGAAATCCTTAGAGGTGACAGAACCACCTATCCCCTTCCTCTTAAAACAAAAGATGGCAATATTATACCTGCAGAAACTCGCATTACCTTTGGAAAATGGAATGGCAAAGATTGCATATTTAGCATCTCTAAAGACATTACAGCGGAACAAGAAGCTTTACAGCTCTGGGAAAAGCTTTTTAAGAACAATCCGGTATCTATGGCAATTTTAACTCTTCAGCCAGATAAAAGATTTATCGATGTAAACATTACATTCCTTGAAACATTTGGCTATACGCGAGGCGAAGTAGTAGGAAAAACCCCAGGAGAAATTGGACTATTCTTGAACCCAAAGGAATGTGAAAACATACTTGCAACGTTTTCGAAGGAAGGAAGAGCCAGAGAACTGGAGATAGAAATAAAAGCCAAGGATGGTTCTATCCGTAATGTCCTTCTTTCCGCAGAAAAAATAGTAAGTCAAAATCGCCAATACCTTCTTGTTGTAATGGTGGATATTACTGAAATAAGGCGACTTGAAGAAGAAAGAAAAAAACTTCAGGAAGCCCTTTTCCAATCTCAAAAGCTTGAATCAATTGGCAGGCTAGCTGGTGGCATTGCCCACGACTTTAACAATATACTTGAGGCTATTCTTGGATTTACAGAACTTTCCATGAATGAATTGGATCCATCGAGCCCTGTTTTTAAGTATCTGAAAAATATTCAAGAAGCTGGAAAGTGCTCCAAAGGAATAATAAAACAGCTCTTAGGCTTTGCCCGAAAGCAGGTTATATCCCCTAAAGTTATCAACCCTAATGATGTTATAATCAATATGTTTGGCCTGTTACGTCAACTCATAGGTGAGCATATTAATATTGAATTGTCCCTAGAAGGCAACCTGTGGCCTGTTTACATAGATCCAACACAGCTTTACCAACTTATTCTCAATCTTTCCTTAAATGCAAGAGACGCCATAACCAGCACAGGAAACATTACTATTTCAACAGCTAACATTACCATCGAGGGTAGCTCCGATGCTCCATCCATTAAACCGGGGGATTATGTAATGATTTCAGTATCTGACGATGGTTTTGGCATGGATGAGGAAACTTTAAAATACATCTTTGAACCCTTCTTTACTACTAAGGGAAAGGGCAAGGGAACGGGCATTGGACTTTCTGCTGTTTATGACATTGTTAACCAAAATGGTGGTTTTATTGATGTTTCCAGCAAGCTAGGTGTTGGAACAACCTTTAAGATCTATCTTCCCCGCTTCTTTGGTGAACAAGTTAAAGAAGAAGTGGCAGAGAAAAGGTTTGAAGCACCGAAAGGAAAGGGAGAAACAATACTAGTGGTGGAGGATGAGCTTTCTCTTCTTGAGATTATCAAGACAGCTCTTAAGTCTGGGGGTTACAAGGTAATTGCCACAGTAAACCCGAGGGAAGCAATTAATATTGTTGCTGAAGGAAAAGAAAAGATTGATCTTCTTATAACCGATCTTTCTATGCCCGAGATGGATGGTCTAGAGCTAATAAATAGGCTAGAGGCTATCCGCCCTGGGATAAAGTATTTAATTATGTCAGGCTATGCCTTTGGCACCATTGCTAAAAAAGCCAAAAACATTCCTATTATTGAAAAGCCTTTTTCATTAAAGGATTTCTACGGAAAGATCAGGGATATCCTTGAGAGATAGAGCAAAACGACTTTGCTTTCCTACAATTTCTTGCCTCTAAACTCTTTTAAGTGATATTTTTTCCTTGAAGGCACTCTGAAGGCCTTTCCAAATTCTGCCAGCAGGAGGAAGTTTTAATGACCCAGCTAGAAATGGCAAAAAAGGGCATTATCTCTGAAGAAATGAAAAAGGCTTCTTTTGAGGAAGGAATAGAGCCAGAACAGTTAAGAAAGCTTATTGCTTCTGGAAAAGCAGTTATTCCAAAGAACAAAAATCATAATTTCGAGAAAATCCTTGCAGTAGGTGAAGGTTTAAGAACCAAAGTAAACGCTAACATAGGAAGTAGTGGTGCCTGCGCTTCTGTTGAATATGAATTGAAGAAGCTTGAAGCAGCTCTTTCTGCAAAAACCGACTCTGTCATGGATCTTTCAACAGGTGGTGACCTTTCTGCAATAAGAAAGGCTATTCTTGAGGAATCTCCCGTTATGGTTGGTGCAGTTCCTATTTACGAAGTGGCAACAAAGCTCCACCGAGACAATAGGCCTATTTACAAGATGGATGTTGACGAGCTTTTTAAAAGCATTGAAAGGCAGTGCCAGGAGGGACTGGACTATATAACCGTCCATTGCGGAATCACAAAAGAAACAATAAAGCGCATCGAAAGAAGCGAAAGGCTTATACCTTCTGTAAGTAGAGGTGGTTCCATTATTCTTCAGTGGATGAAACATAATAACAAGGAGAATCCCCTTTATGAAGATTTCGATGCTCTTCTTGAAATTGCCTATAAATACGATGTTACCTTAAGTCTTGGCGACGGCATGAGACCTGGCACAATTGTCGATGCAACCGATAGACCTCAGATAGAGGAGCTCATTCTTCTAGGAGAACTCGCAAGAAGGGCAAGGGAGAAGAATGTTCAGGTCATTATAGAAGGTCCTGGCCATGTGCCCTTGGATCAGATAACAGCTAATGTGCTTCTTGAAAAGAGGCTGTGTGACGGTGCTCCTTTTTATCTTCTCGGACCACTTCCAACGGATATTGCCCCTGGCTATGACCACATAACCTCTGCCATAGGGGGCGCTATTGCAGCTTCCGCAGGGGCCGATTTTCTTTGCTATGTGACTCCAGCAGAACATCTTTCCCTTCCAACTCCAGAAGATGTTTACCTTGGGGTAATTTCTGCAAGGATAGCAGGGCACGTGGCAGATATAGTAAAAAAGGTGCCGGGAGCTATTGAAAAGGACAAACTTATGTCTATCTACAGGCGAGATCTTAACTGGGAAGGAATGCTTTCTGTAGCCATTGATCCAGACCATGCAAGAAAAAGGCTTTCTTTAGCAAGCGATAAAGAAGCCTGCACCATGTGTGGGGAACTTTGTGCGGTAAAACTTTCAAGGGTTTTTCTAAAGAAAAGCTCATCCTAGAAGGGACTTTGCTTGAGGAGCTAGTATATACTTAGCTCCCCTTCCCTGCCCTATCCTGATCACAATTCCCTGATCCATCATTTCCTCAAGATCTCTTAAAGCGTGCCTTGAAGAAAGTCCCGTTATTTCTGAATAATACTTACTTGTTATGTAGCCGTGTTTTTTAATAAACTCCAGAGCTTGCAGTTGTCTGGGGGAAAGCATAAAGAGAGTTTCTGAAGCAGTTCCTTCGGAAATCAGAGGAACACTTGAGGGCTTTAGCCCCATGTTATCCCTTATTTCCGGTGGAAGATCACCAAGTCTAATTTCCCCTCCTGAGCAAAGAAGAAGAGCTCTTTCTATCACATTTTCAAGCTCACGGACATTACCAGGCCAGTGATATTCCATAAGAAGTTTCAAAGCCTCTTTGTCAATCCTCACCTTCTCAGAAATGCCCATTTCTTTCGAGTATTTCTCAATAAAGTGGTTGATAAGAAGGGGAATATCTTCCTTTCTCTCTCTTAAAGGAGGCACATGAATATTTACAACATTTAAGCGATAAAAAAGGTCTGCCCGAAATCTTCCAGCCTCTACCTCCGTCTTAAGCTCTCTATTAGTAGCAGCGATAACCCTTACATCTACCTTGATGGTCTGGCTTCCACCAACCCTTTCAAACTCCATCTCCTGAAGCACCCTAAGAAGCTTTACCTGAAGATGAAGGGGCATTTCGCTTATTTCGTCAAGAAAAAGGGTTCCTCCATGGGCAAGTTCAAAGCGTCCTTTCCTTTGCTGGATAGCTCCCGTAAAGGCACCCTTTTCATGACCAAAGAGTTCGCTTTCAAGAAGCGTTTCAGGAAGAGCTCCACAGTTTACCGACACAAAGGGCTTATCAAACCTCGGACTGTTATAATGAATAGCCTTTGCTATTAGTTCCTTTCCTGTTCCAGACTCTCCTGTGATGAGCACAGTAGATTTAGAAGGAGCTACCTTTTCAATAATGTAAAAGACTTTCTGCATAACAGCGCTTCTTCCAACTATGTTGTGGAAGCTGTAGCGACCTATAAGCTCCTGGGTCATCTCTTTGTTCTGCTTAAGGAGGCGAAAATGCTCTATAGCCTTCTGGATTATTATCTTGAATTCTTCGTTTTCGAAGGGCTTACAGATGTAATCGAAGGCTCCTTTCTTCATAGCTTCTACCGCCTTTTCTATGGTTCCATAGGCTGTCATCATAATGATGGGAAGATCAGGCTTCATCCTGTGAAGTCTTTCCAGAAAAACCATACCGTCCATAAGAGGCATTTTCATATCTGTTACAACTACATCAATCTCCTGGTTAAGGGCTATCTCAAGACCCCTTTCAGCATTGTCCGCAGTGAAAACCTGATAGCCCTCATCTTCAAGCAAGGCTTCTAAAACAATGAGGTAATTCTTTTCATCATCTACAATAAGAACAGTTCCCTTTGATCCCTCTTTCATGCTTAGTCCTTTATGGGAAGCTTCAAAGTAATAGTAGTTCCTTTCCCCACTGTAGAGTCAACCCCAATTTCTCCTTTATGGCTTTCTATGACGGAATAAACCACCGCAAGCCCAAGACCTGTTCCTTTATCTTTAGTGGTAAAAAAGGGTCTGAAAATCTTATCTCTTATATCCTCAGGAATACCACATCCCGTATCGGAAATATCAATTAATGCGAAACTGCCGTTTCTTCGGAAACCAACAGAAAGTACACCTCCTTCTGGCATAGCCTGCATAGCATTAATAAAAATGTTGTAAAGCGCCCTGTGGAGAAGCATCTCGTCAGCCTGCATTAGAACGCCCTCAGAACCATTGTAGAGTTTTCTTATCTCGATATGTTTTTCACTGCACTGTCCTTCAATTATTCTTAAGGCATCATCAAGAAAATTTGCCAGGTTGAAGGTTGTAAATTTCGGCTCCTTTGGTCTAGCAAAATCAAGAAACTCCGTCACTATATTGTTAAGGCGAGAAGATTCTTCTAGGATGATATTTACAAGTTTTTGATTCTTTTCCTCTTTGAGGTTCTTCTTAAGAAGCTGGGTAGTGGTATGAATTATCCCAAGAGGATTCTTTATCTCATGGGAAACTGAGGCAATCATCTCACCAAGACTTGCTAGATGCTCCGCTCTGCTTAGCTTTTCTTTAAGCTTCATTCTTTCAAGAGCTCTTTTTTCAATAATCTTCTCAGCTCTCCTGGCTATAATGACAAGAGCAGTAAGAATAACGCTAACAAAAACCGTAAAAGAAGCTATCACAATCCACTGGAATCTAAGAATTATCTCATAGTCAGAAGAAATATCCTGAGTAATTTCAAAAACCCCTATGACTTGCCCACGCTTCCAGCTCATGGGTCTTTCAATCCACATGGGATTGTAAGTTACCAGCTTATGAAACTTACTACCCCATGGCCATTCAAAACCGAGAAAGGAAAAACCACCTTTAAAAACCGACACAGTCTCCCCTTTTAGAGCTCTTTTGTAGGCTTCGCCAAGATTTTTCTCTTTGCCAAGCTCTTCAGTCTCAGAAGTGCTATAGGTAAGGCGCTCCTGAACATCATAAATGTTTACTTTCTCCACGGAAAAACCGTGGATAGTGTTCTTCACCACTTTATCTAGCCTTTCGTATTGATTCTTAAGACTTAACTTTATCTCTCCTTCTGCAATAAGGGTTGGGAGAGTAAACTGATAAAAGACCTGGTGATTAAGATTTTCCGTCACCAAAAAAGCATAGTCCTCGCTCTTTTTAAGAATAATATTTTTAACACCCCTTGCTATAAAACCAGAAAGGACAAAGGCGCTTACAAGAATTACCGAAAGGCTAGCTATAGATAAATACTTAACGAGTTGAAAAGGTTTTATCGAATCAATCTCTTGGCTATGTTTTTCCCTTATTTTCTCCATTTAGAAAACCTTTCAACCATCTCGGCAAATCTTTCAAAGCCCTTTCTTCCCATAAGGCCGTAGGTCATGTTTTTGGAAAGCTCAACTCCTGGCTGATCAAAGGGGTCTATCCCGTAAAAGTAGCCTATAAAGGCTGTTTGAAGTTCATAAAAGAAAAAGGCTTCTCCAAGGGTAAAGCTGTTAAGTTCAGGAAACCAGAGAGTCATGTTAGGGCGTCCTGCCTCCACAAGAGCACAAGCTGTAGCTTTTTGTTCAGCATGAAGAAGTTTTCCCAGGCTGTGGCCACCAAGATAATAAAGCTTTCCATTCTCTTCCAAAGGAATATCCACATCTCTAGACCACCTCTTAATACCAAGGAAGGTTATCACTTTATCGTTTGGACCCTCTCTATAGAGTTGAAGCTGGGAATGCTGGTCGGTTGCGCCCAAAGCCTTGATGGGAGTAACCCCAACAGAAGTGCCATCCTTTCTTCTTTTTCCAAGGCTTTCTGCAATAAGTTGCCTCAGCCAATCGGCAAAATAGTAAAGTCCATCAGAATAAGCCCAGTAAACTTGAATGGGTTTTTTCTTCTTCAAGTCGAAAATAATATGATAAAGGCCATTCAGGACTGCCCTGTTATCGGCGAGGTTCGAGATGCTACTTTTTTGGGAAGCAAAGGAAGCACCTTCCCAGAGACTATCAATATCAACGCCAACAAGGAAAGAAGGAAGAAGCCCAACCGCAGAAAGCACTGAAAACCTTCCTCCAAGAGCTGGAGGAACTACACAGGAAATGAGATCAAATTCTTTCACGATTTCTCTTAAAATGCCCCTATTGGGATCGGTAATAGCAACCACGTGATTTTTTAGGCTATCTTTACCAAAGGCTTTAACAATGCGATCCTTTACAATCATAAATTGGCTCATCGTCTCCGCTGTCGTTCCCGATTTACTAACAACCACCACAAGGGTTCTTTCCAGACTGATCATATCAAGAAGAGAACCGAAGGTTAGGGGATCAATGTTGTCCATCACAAAGAGCCTGGGCTTCTTAAGGTGGTTATGAAAAGGATGACATAGACTTTTAAAGATACAGATTGTTCCTAAGGCTGAACCACCTATACCAAGAACCAAGATGTTTTCAAAGTCTTTGGCTTTCAAAAAAGCTCCCACATCCTTTACTTCTTCCAGGATAGAGGGCTTTTCAAGGATGTCCCAAAAAGCCAAATCCTTTTTACTTTCTAAAAGATTTTTAAGGATTTTTTCCCCTTCCGGATAAAACATCTCAAGGTCTTTCTCACTTATGCCATGCTCTTCGCCAACAAGTTGAGCATCAAAAAAAGTCCAATCAAACTCTAAAAGCATGCTTTCTTTCCAGTCTTTATCTCTGTAGTTCATGGGGCATACCTTTCAATCCGTTAGCCAATGTTAATTTAACCTTTTTACGCCTTTTCGAGAGTAACTCTTTAAATTTACTTTCCCAGCCATTTTTTGGCTCGTAAAGATGAACCTCTTCAAAGCCTTCCGGCATGTAAACTTCTGGAACCCAGCCTTCCGGGAAATCATGGGGATACTTATAATTTTTGCCATAGCCCATAGACTTCACAAGAGGGGTTGGAGCATTTCTAAGGTGCAAGGGAACTGGAAGGGTGCCCGTTTGAAGAGCCAAATCTTTAGCTTTACCGAAAGCAACATAGACACTGTTACTTTTTGGAGCCAAAGCCAGATAGACCACAGCCTGGGCAATAGCAAGCTCACCTTCAGGGCTTCCCAAAATTTGATAAGCTTTAAAGGCAGAGATAGCTTCAACAAGAGCAAAAGGATCGGCAAGTCCAACATCTTCACAGGCTGATTGAATCACTCTTCTCATAATGTAAAGAGGGTCTTCACCAGCATTAAGCATCCTACTAAGCCAGTAGAGAGCTCCATCAGGGTCACTGCCTCTTATGCTTTTGTGAAGGGCAGAGGTAAGATCAAAGCGTTGATCCCCTCCTTTGTCGTAGAGTATGGCTGGTTTTTGCATAATCTCACGAACCGCTTCTTCATCAATGAACCTTACCAAGGTTTCCTGATCAGGCAAGGTTGTAAAGACTACTGCTTCCAGAGCATTAAGAAACCTTCTTCCATCACCTCCAGACCATTCAATAAGCATCTCCTTGGCCTTTGGTGTAAACTCACAGGGATAATTTCCAAGCCCCCTCGATTTGTCTTTTAGAGCTCTATCAAAGAGAATGGAGAGGGCTTCCTTAGACAGGGGCTTCAGAGTAATTACATGGACTCTGGAAAGAAGGGGACTATTTATATAAAAGGATGGGTTTTCGGTGGTTGCACCTATAAGCTTAAAGACTCCTTCTTCAACAAAGGGAAGCAAAACATCCTGCTGGGCTCTATTTAACCTGTGAATTTCATCTATAAAAAGCCAGGCCTCTTTACGCTGAGACTTCCAGAGCTTTTCCGCCTCTTCCGCACATCTTTTTATATCGCCTACGCCACCAGTGACAGCAGAAAAACTCATAAAGTGACCTTCCCCATGGGCTACTATAATCCTTGCAAGAGTGGTTTTGCCAGAGCCGGGAGGACCCCACAAAATCATGGAGGGAAAGCTTTTTCTTTTAAAAAAACGCCATAACACTTTGCCCGGTGAAAGAAGATGTTCCTGACCAACAAACTCCCCAATACTAGAAGGCCTCATTTTCTCTGCAAGAGTTATTCTATCCATAACCAGCGCCCCTTGAAGGTTTTACCAGTAAAATTATTTCATCCAACTTTTCCAAGGGCAAGGGTAAATAAATTTTAAACTTGCCAGAAAAAAAGTGGTGATTATAATACAAAGCTTTGAAATATAAACTAAAGGAGGCTTAGGGAAATGAAAAAAGGCATTCATCCAGAATACTACCAAACGGTAATAAGATGTGCTTGCGGAAATGAAATCCACACAGGTTCTACTAAAAAGGATTTGAAGGTAGAAGTTTGTTCCAAGTGTCATCCTTTCTTTACAGGAAAGCAAAAGATTGTGGACACAACTGGGAGGGTGGATCAATTCTTAAAGAAGTATAAGGACTACCAAATTAAGGAGTAAAGTGAAGTAAGGGTCTATGATTGAGCGGTTAGAAGCAGTAGAGAATAAGTTTATAAAGATAGAGGAAGCGATAAGCAATCCTGAGGTGATTAGTAAGCCTCAGGAATACCAGAAGCTTGTGAAGGAGCATGCTGAAATAGCTCCCATTGTTGAGGCTTACAGACTCTACAAGGAGCTTGGACGCCAGCTTGAAGAAAACGAGGAGCTTCTCAGGGAAGAGAAAGACCCTGAGATGAGGGAACTTATAAAACAAGAGATTAAGGAGCTTACCGAAAAAAGGGAAAAAGCTCTTCATGATCTAAAAATCATGCTCCTTCCCAAAGACCCAAACGATGAAAAGAATGTTATTCTGGAAATAAGGGCGGGAACTGGGGGAGAAGAGGCAGCTCTTTTTGCAGCAGACCTTTTTAGGATGTATTCCAGATATGCAGAAGAAAAGGGCTGGAAGATTGAAGTCCTTGATAAACATGTCTCAGATATGGGCGGTTTCAAAGAAATCATAGCCAGTATAAGTGGCAAAGGAGCCTACAGTAGGCTAAAGTTTGAAAGAGGCGTTCATAGGGTTCAAAGGATTCCTGTTACAGAAAGCCAGGGAAGGATTCACACTTCTGCTGTTACAGTGGCTGTGCTTCCTGAGGCAGAAGAAGTTGACATAGAAATAGATCCTAACGACCTTCGCATAGATGTTTTCAGGTCTTCTGGGCCTGGAGGTCAAAGCGTAAATACCACTGATTCTGCTGTTAGGATAACCCATATACCTACGGGCATAGTTGTAACCTGCCAGGATGAGAAATCTCAGCACAAAAACAAGGCAAAGGCTCTTAAGGTTTTAAGGGCAAGGCTTCTCGATCTAAAAAGAAGAGAACAAGAAGAAAAAATAGCCCAGGAAAGGCGAGCCCAGGTAGGAACTGGAGATAGAAGCGAAAGAATAAGAACCTATAACTTTCCTCAAAACCGGGTAACCGATCATAGAACTAATCTAACTTTATACAAACTAGATGCTGTCCTTGAGGGGGATCTTGACGAAATTATTGATTCCCTTATCACTTTTTATCAGACAGAAGAGCTCAAAAAACTCGACTTATAATGCAATTTACTAGAAAAACTAAATGGACAATTCTGGAGCTTCTACAATGGAGTATCAAATATCTTAAAGAAAAGGGCATAGAAGCTCCAAGGACTGAAGCAGAGGTTCTTCTTGCCCATGCTCTTGGACTTAAAAGAATAGATCTTTATCTACGGTATGATCAGCCCCTTAAGGCTGATGAGTTGGCAACCTATAAAAGTCTAATAAAAAGAAGAATCGCCAGGGAACCAAGCCAGTATATAACGGGTTCAAAAGAATTCTGGTCTTTAGAATTTGAGGTAAATAGAGCTGTCCTTATACCAAGACCGGAAACGGAAATTCTTGTGGAAAAGGCAATTGAATGCATGGGAGAAAGAGGATACAGGAAATTACTTGAGATTGGGACAGGTTCAGGAGCTATAGCCATAGCTATAGCCCATGAAGTTCAGCACTTAGATTTAATCGTAGCAACAGATATCTCAAAAGAAGCCCTTGCTGTGGCAGTAAGAAATGCCAAAAAACATAACCTAGAAGACAAAATATGCTTCATAGCAACCAATCTATTTGATGGTCTAAATCCAAAAGTTTCATTTGATCTAATACTTTCAAACCCGCCCTACCTTTCGGAAGAAGAATACAAAGTACTTCCACCGGAAATCAAGTTTTACGAACCGCCCCAAGCTTTAAAAGGTGGAGAAGACGGAACGGAGGTGATTAAAAATATTATAGCAACTGGATGGCACTATCTTTCACAAGGTGGTATGATGTTTATTGAGATTGGACATAATCAGAAAGAATTGATAAAAGCCCATGTTGAAAACTTACTGCCTAGAGATTCCTATAAATTTTCGGTTTTTAAGGATTACGGTGGTTTTGATCGGTTAATATGCCTTGAAAAGCTAAGGAAAAGCAATGGATAAACTGGTTATAGAAGGCGGCATACCTTTGGATGGAACGGTAAAGATAAGTGGAGCAAAGAATGCTGTTTTGCCTCTTATGGCTTCAACTATTCTTGCCCCAGGGATTCACGAATTCGAAAATGTTCCCGATCTTAGAGACGTAAAGACCATGAGAGAGCTTCTTAGCTATATGGGTATAACTTCCCACTATGAATTAGGTAAATTATCTATTGATTCTTCAAGGCTAACCAACCTGGAAGCCCCTTACGAACTTGTAAAGACCATGAGGGCTTCGGTGCTGGTGTTGGGTCCTCTTGTGGCAAGATACGGAAAAGCCAGGGTTTCCCTTCCTGGAGGTTGCGCCATAGGAGCTCGGCCTATAGATCTTCACCTTAAAGCTCTAGAGCTTATGGGAGCTCACATAACAATAGAACATGGCTATGTGATGGCATCCGCTCCAAGACTCAAAGGAACAAATATTACCTTTGATCAGGTTACCGTAACTGGCACAGAAAACATTATCATGGCAGCCTCTTTGGCAGAAGGCACAACAGTTATAGAAAATGCAGCAAAAGAGCCGGAAGTGATAGCCCTTGCGGAATACCTGAACAGTATGGGAGCCAAAATTAAAGGAGCAGGTTCCTATGAGGTAGTAATAGAGGGCGTGGAAGAATTAAAACCATCAAAAACGAAAGTAATCCCGGATAGGATTGAGGTTGGAACATACTTAGTTGCGGCAGGCATTACGGGAGGACATCTTATCCTTAAGCCCTGCATTGTGGAACATCTTGAAGCAGTAATCAATAAACTTTCCTTGGCTGGTCTAAAAATTGAAGCAAAGGAAGATACCCTTGAAGTATGGGGAAATGACGAAATAAAAAGCGTGGATGTCAAAACTTGGCCATTTCCAGGTTTTCCAACGGATATGCAAGCTCAATTCATGGCTCTTATGACTCTTTCGAAAGGAGTAAGCGTAATAACCGAACAAATCTTCGAAAACAGATTTATGCACGTCCCAGAACTAAGAAGAATGGGGGCAAACATAAAACTTGAAGGAAGAAGTGCTATAGTTCAAGGTGTTAAAAAACTTACAGGAGCTCCTGTTATGGCAACTGATTTAAGGGCCTCAGCATCCCTTGTGTTAGCAGGCCTGGCAGCAGAAGGCATAACAGAAGTCCATAGAGTTTATCATCTCGACAGAGGTTACGAATACCTTGATAAAAAGCTGGAAGCGGTGGGGGCTAGAATACGTAGAACAAAAGCTTAATCTAAAAGCTGTTTCACCCTCCGGACTTTTTATTTTTCTGTTTCTACTGGTCTTCTATCTCTGGGAACTCCTATCCCTCTGGGTTGCCTTACCTTTTAGCTTGCTACTTCTGCTATTCTTCCTAAAAAGAAAAAAACACCTCGTAGCAATATTTCTTACCCTTGCTACGGTAGCATTTTTTCGAGCCAATTTGGAACATGCCCTTAGAACAATCCCTAACATACCCGAAGAAGGCATAGAGATTGAATGGATTGGAAAAGTTGAAAGTCCTGTAGAACTTTATCCCGACAAAATAAGGCTCATAGTGGAAATAGAAAAAATACTGTCTTCTTCGCCATCCTCAGAAGAACTTACCGGTAGAAAAGTATACGTTTATATTATAAAATCAACAAGAAAATGGCTTTACGGGGATGAATTCATAGCTAGAACAAAAATCAAGCCACTCAGGGAATTCAAAAACCCTTCTCCTCCTTCTAAAGAATTTTTGTTGAAGGGAAAACTCTTAAAAAACATTATAGGCCAAAGTTATATAAAAGAAGATAGATCTTTAAAGATTCTGGATCAAAAACATTCAGTTTTTACAAAGCTTTATCGCTTGGTTGACTCAAAAAGACAAGATTTTTCCAGCTATATTGATAAAGCAATCCATAGCAATGAAGTAAGAGGCTTTGTAAAAGCCATAACTGTCGGATACAGAGGATTTCTTGAGCCTTATTGGATAGAGATTTCAACCCTATCAGGCACCAACCATCTTCTTGCCATCTCAGGACTTCACTTTGCGTCTATAGCCTTTTTATCCTACAAAGGAGCGGAATTCATACTAAAAGGATTTTTCCCAAAAGTATTTCTCAAAATCCCTAAACCGCTTTTGTCTCCTTTCATAGCTCTTCCAGCTGTTGTTCTGTATGGGCTCCTCAGTGGTTTCTCAGCACCAACCACTAGAGCCTTTCTTTTTGTGGTTCTCGCCACAGCAGGAGTTTTTTTTCTAAGATACTTAGCCCTTTCGAGAATAATTCTTCTGTCAGCCTTTTTTATAATACTTTCATCGCCTCATCTTGCCTATTCTCCATCTTTCATACTTTCCTTTGGAGCAGTGACCGCAATATCTGAAATAGCAACAAAGGTTCATCCCCCGATACGGACAAAATCCCTTACAGCCCACCTAAGGAATACCTTCTGGATAAGTTTTTCCGTCCAAATTGCTCTATTTCCTTTGATACTCTACTTTTTTAGTAGATTTTCCTGGGTGGGACTAATAGCAAACATTATTCTTGTGCCTTTGGTAAGCATGCTGGTTCTTCCTTTAAGTCTTCTCCTTTTAATTACTAAGCTACTTATAGGAGAAGGGATTGCAAACCTTTTAGTCTTGCCGGTAGAAGTTTCAACTAGCTTTTCCCTTACCGTAATGGAATTCTTTGGCAAATTCCAGGAAGGTATCTTCTGGGGGATTTTGAACGAAAGAGAAGTTTTTCTTTACATTCTTCTACTTACAATAACCTCCCTTGGACTTCGAAAGATAAGCATACCCCTAAATGCCCTTTTGCTAATTCTTATTCCTCTAAGCTTTCAAACAGTAATTGTCCTATCGGAAAGAAAAACAGAAAATCTAGAAGCCCTTTTTATGGATGTTGGAGATGGTCTAAGTATCTTGGTTTCTCTACCTGGCTCAAAGACTTTTCTTATAGATGGAGGGGGTTTTTATGGAAGTAGGTTTGACCCAGGAAAAAACATTGTAGTTCCCTCTATCCTAAGCCTTGGCTTTAGACATGTTGACTATGTCCTGCTTTCCCATTACCACCTAGACCATGCAAAGGGACTTGAATTTGTCATCTCCTCTTTTCCCGTAAAAAGCTTTATAGAACCTCTGTGTCCTAGAAATGATCCAACTTTGCCAGACTTAAGGGAAATATCAAGAAAAAGAAAAATAGAGGTGGTATCTTTTGAGGAACTCGGAAGTTTTTTTGCAAAACAAGACCTTAGGGGCGTTTTGGTAAATATACTCCACCCCCAACCCTTGAATAAAACAATATGCCACGACTTAAACAACTCTTCTACTGTCCTAAGCATAAAATTTGGGAAAGTGACTATTTTGATTCCTTCCGATGTAGATATAAGGGTTTTTTCAAGCATAGCTTCATCGATGCTCCTTCAAGAAAGGGACAAATTAATTCTTCTTTCTCCTCACCACGGAAGCTGTAAATCCTTCGACGAAGACTTTTATTCTATCTTAGACCCTTCAACAATCATCATTTCAAGCAATGCAACCAGAAAAAATATTCCTTGTAAAAATCTTATCAGGTGGTGTAGCAAAGAAAACAAAAGGTGTTTTATAACCGCAAAGGATGGAGCAATTATGATAAAAACAAATGGCTCATCCGTTGAACTATACAAAACAAAAAGGAATGGAAAACTTTACCCTTTAACGAGCTTCTAGCAAGGAAGGAAGGAGATGAAAATTTATTTTTTTGGAGATATTCATGGAAATACCGATGCTTTGGAGGTAGCTTTAAGACAGGCAGATTCTCTGAAGCCCGACGAGGTTATCTGCCTTGGTGACATAATTGGCTGGCTTCCCTGGGGAAGAGATACCCTTAAAACAATTATGACTCTTGGTATTCCTTCGGTAGCAGGAAACCATGATCTTATGGTTGCTGGGGTTTTTACAGATAGCCCTAGCCAAATAGACCGGATGCAAGCAACAGCCTATACCGCAGGAACCCTCCATGAAGACCCCCAAAGTATTGACTATCTCCTTTCCCTTAAGCTTACCATTGAAAAAAAAGACCTGATTATCCTACACCATAGCCCTTTTGAGCTTCCCGGGGAAAATCAACCAATCTCCATAGAAAACTTTACTTACCTAGACGAAGAAAAGATAAAAAGCAACTTAGCCAATTGGCAAACCCTTCCATACAGAACAATCATAAGCGGTCACGATCATATACCCATGCTCTTTGAACTTACCAAGGAAGGCAATATAATAAAACACCCGATAAAAGGGGTTTTCAACGGAAAGCCCTTTATCGAGGAAAGATTTACTCTAAGAGAAAATTCTAAATACTGGGTTAAGGCGGGCGCTATCGGAGGTCCTTACAGAGACGGTATTCCCTGTGTAAACAGCCTCTTATATGATAGCGAAAGTTTTACGATATCTTTTTTCAGGCTAGTTTACGATGTTAAAAAAGTCTCGGAAAGGTTAAGAAATCACAGATTCTTTAGAAACATCACCACTATTCAAAAATATATAAGAACAATTCACGATTTTAGCAAAACCTTAGAGAGAGGAAGCGGTTAAGGTTGTTTTACTTAACAACTACAAAATCTTTCATCTTTTCGAATTTCTTCTGTCCAATACCCTTTACCTTCATCAAATCTTCGGGGGCATTAAAGGGACCATTTTTGGTTCTGTATTCTACAATGCCTTTAGCAAGTTTTGGACCTACCCCAGGAAGTTTCATTAGTTCTTCTTCAGATGCGGTATTGATATTAATTGGGGCTTCAGGTTGCTTTGCAACCTTTTTTGTTTCCGGTTTTGGGGCTTGCTTTTCAGGGGAAGTCTCCTTCTTTTCTACCTTTTCACTAGCCTGGGCAGGAGCTTGACCAGAAGCTTTTTCACCTGAGGCAAAAGAAAAACTTATCGTTGCAAGAACAAAACAGATAGCAACAAATATTCTAAAAAGCTTCATAGACAACTCCTTTTCCTGGCTTCCTCTCCCTAAAGCTACCACTACATTTTACATATCCCTACTTCCCGTGACAATTCCTTTTTATATTTGATTTCATGACCTTTAAAGGATTTAAACCCAATGCTTCGAATTTTAGAAATTTCAGATTTTTGCTCCTATCCTTAACTAATTTATTGTCCAAGGATTTTCTCCTTCTCTAGAGAAAGCTCTTTGAAGGAGATTCTCTTGACAATTATTTACACATCAAAGATATAAATGAACGCATAGAAAAGTAATGAAAGGAGAAAAAATGTTTCGCCTAGGAAAGGTGCTTTTTTTAGGTGTTTTTTTATTTGCAACAGTTTGTTACAGTGCTGAAATACCCCTGGTTGTTGGAACAACAATACCTCCTCAAAAATATTTTTTGGAACAAATAGGCAAAGAAAGAATAAAAGTAATTACCCTGATTCCGCCAAACGCTGACCCCCATACCTATGAGCCAAAGCCAGAGGAAGTAAAGGGCTTAAAAGATGCAAAGGCTTACTTTGCTATAGGCAATCTCGAAATTGAACTCATATGGCTTGAACGCATAAAAAAGCTCTTTCCCAACATGAAGGTTTTTTCAACAGTTGAAGGGATAAAACTGAGGGAAGGAGAAAAACACTCCCACCATGGCAAGATGGAGGGAGCTGATCCCCATGTGTGGTTGAGTCCATCTTTTGTTATGTTAAGTTCTAGAACAATTTGCAAATACCTTATGGAAATAGACCCTGAAGGAACTGAAATATATGAGAAAAACTACAAGGAATGGATTTCCAGGTTAGTAGCCTTGGATATTGAAATATTAAAGCTCTTAAGCCCTTATAGGGGCAAAAAATTTCTTATCTATCACCCAGCCTGGGGCTACTTTGCAGATGCTTACGGACTAACTCAAATTCCTGTAGAAAAGGAAGGTAAACCTCCAGGACCAGGAGATCTTAAAAGCATCATAAGTTTTATAAAGGAAAACAACATAAAAACCCTCTTTGTAACCTCTCCTACCGCTCCAACGGAGGCAAAGAAATTGGCAGATAATTTAAAGCTAAAGCTTGTTACGATTGATCCCCTTGTTTACGAATGGGACAAAAATCTGAAAGATGTCACAAACCTTTTGATAGAATCCTTCAAAGATGAGTGAGACTAAGGCTGTTGAACTGCGGAATGTGAGCTTTTCTTATAACAATACTGAAGTGTTAAAAGAGGTAACCTTCAGTATTCCCGAAAGGGACTTCTTAGCCTTGATGGGACCAAACGGTGGAGGAAAGACAACACTTTTAAAGATCTGTGTAGGTCTTCTGAAACCAATTACCGGCACTGTAAAAATCTTTGGTAAAGACCCCAATTCAGTAAGAAACCTTATTGGATATGTCCCCCAGGAAATCAATCCCAACAGAAGCTTTCCTATAACAGTCTTTGATGTAGTCTCAATGGGAAGGCTCGCCAACAAGAAATTCATAAAAAGGTTAGATGCCAAAGATTTTGAAAAAATAGAAGAAACCTTAAAAAAAGTTCATCTTTGGACGTTAAAAGATAGAAAGATAGGCGAACTTTCGGGAGGGCAACGCCAAAGGGCTTTCATAGCAAGAGCTCTCGTTTCAGAACCTAGAATCCTTTTTATGGATGAGCCAACAGCAAGTGTTGATCCTGCCTTTCAAACAGAACTCTATGAACTTCTTAAAGATTTGAACCAGGAAATCACCATAGTCGTTGTAAGTCACGATCTAAGCGTGCTTTCTTCCTATGTTAAATCTGTAGCCTGCGTAAACGGCAGGGTTTACTACCATCCTTCTGCAGAACTTACAGAGCATACCATCCAAAAGGTCTATCACTGCCCTGTAGAATTGATAGCCCATGGTATCCCCCACCGTGTTCTTAAATCCCATAAACCATAGAAAGGTCTTCCATGGTGTTGTTTGAATGGCTCCAATGGGATTTCATGAGACAGGCTCTTGTGGCATCCCTATTAGCATCAATAGCCTGCGGTATAATAGGTTCTTTGGTGGTTGTAAACCGTATGGTTTTTCTGGCAGGTGGAATTTCTCATGCTGCCTATGGAGGAATCGGAATAGCTATTTTTCTGAACCTACCAATGCTTCCCACGGTTTTTTCCTTTTCGGTGCTCTGTGCTCTTCTCCTTGGCCATATAACCCTTAGTAAGAAGCATTATTCCGATGCTATTGTTGGGGCAATCTGGGCTATAGGGATGGCTTTGGGAGCTCTTCTTGTAAGCCTTACTCCTGGTTTCAGGGCAGATCTAATGGGATACCTTTTTGGGAACATCCTGACTATACTGCCCTCAGACATCTCGGTAATGACAGCGCTGGATATACTCCTCTTTGCATGGATGAGCATCTTTTACAAAGAAATAGTTGCCATCTCCTACGACGAGGAATATGCCCAAGTGATAGGAATACCTACAAAGCTGTTTTATTATCTTATACTCCTTTTTGCATCCTCTGTCATAATACTTCTTATGAGATTTGTGGGACTTATCCTGGTTCTTGCGATGCTATCAATACCTTCCTATCTAGCGGAGAAAAAAAGTAAATCTATAAAAGCCATGATGATTTATGCCACCATTATAAGCTTTTTCCTTATGAGTGCTGGCTTAATCATCTCGTATTTTGCAAATCTTCCAACAGGTCCAACCATTATACTCTTGGCAGGTCTTGTTTTCTTAGCGATTGAGCTTTTGCCAAGTAAATAAGTATTGACACCGTATAAAGTTTGTCATAACTAATAAATTGATAGAACACTAATTAGGGGGTAACCTGAAATGAGGTGGAGGTGGGGCTGGCACTGGTTGTTAGGAAACGAAACCCAAGTGGCTAGGGAAGAAATCCCCCTTTCAATAGCAAAGGCTGGGAAAAAATTCAAAATATGTAGGATTTTAGGGGGAAGGAATGTGCTTTCAAGGCTTGCCAGTCTTGGTCTCTACCCTGGCGTGGAAATAGAATTAATCTGTGGTAGCTGTAATGCTCCTTGCATAGTAAGGGTAAATAACTCCAAGTTATCCCTGGGAGAAGGGGTGGCTCAAAAAATATTGGTAAAAGAAGTATAATTTTTTTAACCAAAAAGTTAGTTTTAACTAACTATTATAAAGGAGGTGAATTTACCATTAAAAAAATCATTCCGATGAGGCAGATGAAGGAGAATCAAAAAGGTGTGGTCGTAAGGATTAAGGCTTCCGGGGAACTTGGTCGCCGTATCAGGGACATGGGGATAGTGCCTGGAACGGTCATAGAAATCCAAGGAAGAGCTCCTTTAAAGGATCCTGTGGCAATTAAAGTAAGAGGATTCAGATTAAGCCTCAGAAACAACGAAGCTGACTACATAGATGTGGAGGTTGATGAATGAAGGAGATTCTCGTAGCTTTGGCGGGAAATCCAAACTGTGGCAAGTCAACCCTTTTTAATGAGCTTACCGGCGGAAGACAGCATGTGAGCAATTATCCTGGTATTACCGTTGAGAAAAAGGAAGGGATTCTTGATCACGACGGAGTGAGGTTAAAGATTGTTGATCTTCCTGGCACCTATTCTCTTTCTGCCTATTCAATTGAAGAACTTATAGCAAGGGACTTTCTTGTAGAAGAAAAGCCCCAGGTGGTTATAAACATAGTTGACTCAACAAATCTTGAACGCCACCTATACCTTACCATTCAGCTCCTTGAGCTTGGAGTCCCTGTGGTTATTGCCCTCAACATGATGGATTTGGCAGAACAAAAGGGAATAACGATTGATGCAGAAAAACTGGGAAAGAGACTTGGCGTTTTTGCCGTTCCCATAGTTGCAAGATCTGGCAAAGGAAAAAAGGAGCTAATTTCAAAAGTTATTGAAAGAGCAGAGAATCCAAACTCTTTGCCTTTAAACATCTCTTATGGTCCAGATATTGACTACCATATTCACGAAATGGAAGAAATAATAAAAGAAAACAGGTTTCTTACGGACAAGTATCCAGCCCGATGGGTTGCTCTTAAGTATCTGGAAGAAGACGAAGAGGTTATAAAGCGAGGAGAAGCCTTTAATAAGGATATATCTACAAGACTTAGAAAAATTTCTGCTAAAGTAGCAGAACATCTGGAGAAAACACTTCAAACCTATCCTGAAGCCATAATAGCAGATTATCGCTACGGATTCATAAATGCCATTCTAAAAGATGATGTTGTAAAAGTCTCCAAAGTCCATCCTTCGAGGGAAGTAACAGATTACATAGACAAGGTTGTGACCAATAGATTCTTAGGTCCTATTATCATGGTCTTGGTCATTTATAGCCTTTACAAAATTACTTTTAACTATAGCGAAGTTCCCACAGAATGGCTTACATCTTTTTTTGAATTCCTTGGAAAAACTTTATCAGCAAGGATGGAAGAGGGACTTTTAAGGTCGCTTTTAGTAGATGCAATTATAGGCGGGGTTGGAAGCGTTGTAGGTTTTTTACCTCTTATAGCTATTATGTTTTTCCTGATAGCAATCCTTGAAGATACAGGCTATCTTGCAAGGGTCGCCTATATGTGCGATAGAGTCTTCAGAACCTTCGGACTCCATGGAAATTCTGTCATGGCTCTTATCATAGGAGGTGGTATTGCAGGAGGCTGTGCTGTGCCGGGCATAATGGCAACAAGAACTCTTAGAAGTTCCAAGGAAAGGATTGCAACGATACTGGTTACTCCCTTTATGAACTGCGGTGCCAAAATGCCTGTTTATGCCATGATAATAGCCACTTTTTTCCAAGAGAAAAGATCGGAAATGATGCTCCTATTAACCCTTCTTTCCTGGTTCTTTGCCCTGCTAACTGCAAAACTTGTGCGTTCAACCATTTTAAAAGGATCTCCAACGCCCTTTTTGCTTGAGCTTCCCGTTTATCGCCTTCCTACGTTGAAGGGTCTACTTATTCATACATGGGAAAGGATGTGGCAGTATCTTAAAAAGGCAGGAACTATCATCCTGGCTGTATCTATTATTGTGTGGGCACTTATGACCTTTCCAAAGCCTTCGGAAGAGTCCCTCAAAGGGCTCGAATCAAGGGAAAGGGCAAAAGTAGAGCTGGAATATTCCATTGCAGGAAGGATTGGAAAAAGTCTTACTGTGGTATCAGAAATTTGTGGATTTGACTGGAGAATGAATGTAGCTCTGATAGGGGGATTTACCGCCAAGGAGGTAATCCTATCAACCCTTGGAACCGTATATGCCATAGAAGCAGAGGACGAAGAGACCTTAAGTGAAACTATCAGAAAGGATCCCTTTTGGGATAAACTTAAAGCCATAGCCTTTATGATATTTGTCATGGTTTATGCCCCATGTGTAGCAAGCCTTGCCTGTATAAGAAAAGAAACGGGAACCATCAGGTGGAGTATTTTCTCTGTGATATTAAATACTTCTATTGCTTTCCTTCTGGCAACGACAATATACAATCTTGGAAGGTGGCTTGGTTACTAAGGAGGGTCTGATGGTGGAAAAAGTTTTAATCTTTTTAATCGTAGGAGTAAGTTTAATTGTTGTGATAAATTACTTTATGAAAACCCTTGGGAAAGGGGAATGTAATTGCTCAAATTGCAAAATTTCAAAGTGCAATATAGGGGATATAAGAAATGAAAATTAGACTCTTTTTTCAGAGTGCTGGAAGCTATGGCTATGAGGTGTGGTGCGAACCAGGGCTAAGGCATTTTTTAGATTCCCATATAGAAAATCTAGCAAACAAAAGAAAGGCCTTCTGGATCTGGGACAGGACTGTTTTTAACCTCTGGAAAGAGGAGGTAGTCTCAAAGGGATTATCAATTAGCTGGGATGGAGGGGAGCACAATAAAAACCTCGCCTCCGTAGAATACTTGGCAAGAGAGCTTGTAAGATTTGGAGCGGACAGAAGTTCCGTTCTTGTTGCTGTTGGTGGTGGAGTAACAGGCGATGTAGTAGGTTTTCTGGCATCTATCTATATGAGAGGGATTCCTGTAGTGCAGGTTCCAACCACTTTAGTAGCCCAGGTGGATAGCAGTATCGGTGGGAAAACAGGGGTTGATCTTCCGGAAGGCAAAAATCTTATAGGAACCTTTCATCAGCCTCTATGGGTAGCTATTGATCCTGAATTTTTAAAGACCCTTCCTGAGGCTGTATTCTATCAGGGTATGGCAGAGGTTATTAAGACCGCCTGGATTGGCGACCCAGAACTGATTGATATTTTAGAGAAAAAAGCAGAAGAAATAAAAGGTCGCTCAATTGAAGCGCTTTTAGAGGTTGTGGGAAGATGTGTTAAGATAAAAGCTAACATTGTAATGGCCGATGAAAAAGAATCTGGCTTAAGAAAAAAATTAAACCTAGGTCACACCTTTGGACATGCTATAGAGAAAGCAAGCAACTACACAATACCTCACGGAGAGGCTGTAGCAATAGGATGTCTTTGTGCCATCAAGCTTGGCATTTACCTCGGAATTACCTCGCCCGTTATGATGGACAAAATGGAAAATCTGCTAAGACTCTATCATCTTCCCACAAGAATTCCTGAAACCATAGAAAGTAGAAGCATTTTAGAAGCTTTTTATGCTGACAAGAAGAAGGTTGGAGAGAGGTTGACCTTTGTGGTGCCAAAAAAGCCTGGAGAGGTTCACTTCTACGAAGCCTTTGACCTTTCCAGGATAGAAGAAGTAATAAAAGAGTGTAGATAAACCTGTGGTATCAAGTAATTGCTAAAATTTTCTTGACTTAGGCAAACCGTAATATTAGCATTTTACTCACATAGTGGTAATTGGAAATTTGTTTACCCATTATCAAAGAGGAGGAGTTTAGATGAAGAAGCTTGTTGCTATTCTTGGGGCTGTTGTTTTCTGCTTATCAATGTTGGGTGGTTGTGCAAGCACTAAGGAAATTAAAGCCCTTCAAGATCAGACTCAGCAAGCACTGCAGCAGGCTCAAAAAGCTCAGCAGCAGTGCCAAGCTAGCGCTCAGGCAGCAGAAGCTTCTGCTCAAAGAGCTGAGCAAGCTGCCAACAAAGCTGAAGCAATGGCCAAAAAGTGCGAAAGCGTGTTCATGAAACATCTAAAGAAGTAACCTAGTATTTCTAAAAAAGGGGCTTTTTAAAGCCCCTTTTTTTATTGACCCTCTTCAACAGATTTTTCAGTCTTAGAGCTTTTGTCGATTTTTCCAAAAACAAATTTTCCAACAAGTTCTTCTATATCTAAAGGTGGAATCGTATCTACAATTTCTCCTTCAGGTTGTATGTAAGAGTCGAGACCTCCTTGGGAAATAGCGATGTATTTGTCCCCTATAATGCCCATTGTTTTTATAGAAGCTATGCAGTCCTCTGAAAGTTTAACCTTTTGATTGATCCTCATAATAACTTTGGCATGGCCGTTTTGGTCAAGCACAATATCCTCTACCCGTCCAATTTCCACACCAGACATTGTAACGGGGGCTCTTTTCTTCAGCCCTGCCACATTAGAAAAGGTAGCATAAACTCTGTAATCAGACCTATTCAGCAAAGAAACATTTCCAAGTTTAAGAGAGACATAGGCAGTAGCAAGAAGTCCTATCAACAAGAAAAGCCCAACCATTATTTCTATTTTTCGACTGTTTTCATTCATATTACAGTCCCAAAGCCTCCTTCTAAATAATGATAGAGGTTATCACATAGTCTGCTATAAGAATTGACACAGATGACACAACAACCGCACTTGTTGTGGCTTGACTTACATCTTCAGCACTCATAGAACCTTTATCAACTCCAGCATAATATCCTTTGTAAGTTGAAACAATTACCGTAATGACAGCAAAAGTTAAAGATTTTATAAGCCCCATTCGGACATCAGTCCACTCAACGCTTTTATATATGCCATCCCAATAGGCTCCAGGATTTGCACCAAGAAGCCATACACTTACACCATAACCTCCCCATATACCGACCGCATCAAAAATTGATGTAAGAAGGGGAAAGGATATTAGAGAAGCTATAAGTCTAGGTAAGACTAGATATCCATGGGGATCTATGGCCATACACTTAAGGGCATCAATCTGCTCATCTATTCTCATTATCCCTATCTCAGCGCACATGGCAGAACCTGCCCTTCCGGTAACCATAAGGGCTGTAAGGACAGGCCCAAGCTCTCTTATCAGGCTTAGAGCAACGCCCACTCCCAAGAGACCTTCCGAACCGAATTTTGAAAGAGTGTAATAGCCTTGAAGCCCTAAAACCATGCCGGAAAAAAGCCCAGTAAAGACAATAACAAATATAGACCTATGACCAATAAAATATATCTGCTTGAGAACAAGAGAAAACTTGCCAGGAGGATAGAAGAGACCTCTTAAGGTAAAAATAAAAAAAAGCCCTATCCTTCCAAGACTGTAAAGGATATTAATAAAGCTTCTTCCTAGGCTTTCCAAAGATTTGGCTATCCACCGCATATTTCTTACCTAGAAATTATCATCAGGAATTCTTCCAAGAAATTGCTGTAACCTTGGATTTTCATTTGCCCTCACCTCTTCAGGAGTGCCTTCAGCAATAATTCTACCCTTATCCATAATAACCATGTAATCAGCAATTTTAAAAGCACTCTGAAGCTCATGGGTAACAACCACAATAGTCATGTTTAAATATCTGTTAAGGGAAAGCAAGAGTTCATCAAGACCTGCTGCGGTAATGGGATCAAGCCCGGAAGAGGGCTCGTCAACAAAAAGAATTTCAGGATCCATCGCTAAAGCTCTTGCAAGCCCTGCCCTTTTTCTCATTCCTCCACTAAGTTGGGAGGGCATATACTTTGAAAAGCCAGAAAGCCCTACCATCTGAAGTTTCATCTCAACCACTATATCTATTATCTCTCCAGGAAGATCTGAATGAACTCTAAGAGGCAAAGCAATATTTTCTCCAACATTCATAGAATTAAAAAGCGCTCCATTTTGAAAAAGCACACCTATACGAAGCCAATAATCATTCCAATCCTTAAAAGACCACTTCCTAGTGTCTTGACCATAAATATTAAGAATACCCCTTTCAGTTTTCTTTAGACCTATGAGATGTTTAAAAAGGGTGCTCTTCCCACAGCCACTTACGCCCATGATAACTAAAATTTTTCCCGCTTTAATCTCTAGGGAAACATCGTAAAGAACTTGTCTTCGCCCATAAAAACTTTCAAGATGTTCAACCGAAATAAGCACTCTATCCTCTACCTTCATTAGAGATTTCCTGAAGCTGAAAAAACTTCTCTAGCCGAGCAAGCTTTAAAAGACCCCTTACCTGACTTCCAATGTTAACAATTTTAAAAGAGACGCCTTTAGCTTTAAGACTGTTAGAAAGATAAACAAGAAGAGCTACCCCTGCAGTATCCATAGCCTCAACCTTGCCGAGATCTAAAAGAACTTTCCCAAAGGAATCTTCTGAAGACAAGGTTTTTGAAAAGTTCTCCAAGGCTTTTTTCACAGTATTTCTATCAAGTCTTCCCTGGGCTTCCAAAACCAGGCTATCCTGTTTGTCAGAAAATTTCTTGTTGATTGAAACCACCTTATAAACCTGCCCCTGAGTCGTCTTTACTGAGCATTTCTTGGAATATAGCAAAAACAAGATAGAAATTTTCCTTCACCGTTCCTCTTCCCTTTATAACTGGACCATGTCCCGGAGCAAGAATTTCTATATCCAAACCCGCCAGCTTTTCAATACTTCTTACAAGTTGCACAGGATCACTTCCAGGAAGGTCAAACCTTCCAAAGCTCCTTGCGAATATAACATCTCCAGGAAAAAGAATCTTATCTTCTTCCAAATAAATGGATATGGATCCAGGAGCATGTCCCGGGGTTTCCAAAATCTTAAGAGTTTTATTGCCTACCTTTAATGTTCCTTCCTTTAAGAAAAAATCCACAGGAAACTCTGGCACATCCTTCCCGATCATTTCCTTCCATAGCCTTGAAAACTCCTCCAGGAAAAGTTTGGCATCCCTATGCATTGCTTTTAAAGCCTTTGAATATCTCCTATCTGCCAGCCCCTCTGCATGATCGGGATGGGGATGGGTAACTATGATCAAGTCTATATCTTGCGGAGACAATCCATCTCCTTTCATGCCATTTATAAGATGCTCCATCAGGTGAAGATGACCTGGATCTATAAGAACCTTTACAGAGCCATCAATAATATAGCTGTTACAGTTATTCTCCGTTAGGCTTTCCCAAGGATAAAACAAAAGACTTTCCGAAATTCTCATCAAAACCTCCTCTAGCTCTAAAAAACGCTCTAAAACATCTGTTAAGATTGGCGGTAATGCTCTTTTTAGTGTTTATAATATAAATCCGATTGTGGAGGTGAAAAAGCTCCCTCACGAGTCTCTCAACCCTTTTTCCCGTAACCTCCTCAAAGAGCATCACAATTTTGTCTTTCATTCTCAATTCCGTATCTACCAAAAAAACCGCAATATCTGGCGAAAGATCTTCAAGTCGTTTCAGAAAGGACTCAACAGCTGGTTTTTCAACCCCTCTGGGAGGGCTTGATTTTACTTCGATATAAACGAGGCACCCCTGCAATATCGAAATAACATCATAATCTCCACCGTGGGGCGTTTCTGAAAACTTCACACCAAAAAGAGTAGGTGCCATAAACTCCCTTCTCATCACTTCCGATATATACCACTCGAGAGTCGAGCCAAAGCTTCTTACAGGAGTTCCTACATATTTAAAACTATCTCCAGAAATTTCGGCAATGCCAGCCTTTTTTAAAAAATTTATATACACTCTGGCAACACGCTCTGAACAGTATCTACTAATAAAGCGCCAATTGGTTCCTTCCCTTTTGTTAATCAAATCTTTCATAAAAAGCCTAAAGGAATACCGCCCAAGATAACGGTAATACTGTAAAAACACTTTAGGATCTTTTGTAAGAGGCAAGATAACATCTGAATAGTTGTTACAGGAAAGCACATTTAAGCCTCTTTGACGAACCACAATCTCTACAGGATGAATAACTCCAGTAGGAAAGGAAACTTCTGTCCATTCTTTTAAAAGCTCAGAAAGCATAAAAACTTGTCTTTCAAGCTTCTCTAAGCGTTTAGTTATGTCTTCCAAAAGATCCTTCATTTATTTTATCAAACACACCTCTGTGGGCTGGTCTAAGAATAGCTTTATCTCGTAAACCCCATTGGTAAGGCTTATTTCCAATAAATAGCCAAGAACTGAAAAAACTCCAAAAACCCCTTCTTGACCCCTGTTGACATAGGCAACAAACTGCTTAACCCCCCTTTTCCTTGCAATTTCGACAAGTCTCTGGAGCAAGAAACTTCCTATCCCTTTTCTACCATAATCGGGATGCACTGCAAAATCTACTTCCGCTATCATAGATTCCTCATCGAGCACATATCCCCCCATGCCAACAATCTTTTCTTGCCCTTTCGTTCCTTCAACAGCAAGAAGCACCATCTTTTGATGGTAGTCTATGTTTAAAATTTCTTGAACATCATACTTTGGATAGACCTTCATAAGGGAAAGAAACCTTACATAGGGCTCTACCCTTGGAAGGGAGGAAAGAAAGTTTCTTACTATGGTTTCATCAGAAGGCTTGATGATTCTGAAAAGAAGCTCAAGACCCCCTTCGAAGGTTTGTTTGACTTCCATCTCTCCAGGTTCCAGAGGAAAAGCAAGAGGAAAGATTTGCCGTTTGATGTAATTCAACCTGTAGGCATCTCTCATAAGTTCTTCTCTAAAATCAGGGTGGGCAATACTAATAAGCTCAAGAGCTCTTTCCCTTATACTTTTCCCTGCTAGGTAGGCAATTCCAAATTCAGTTACTACATACTCAACGCCTCCCCTTGTAATCACCACACCACTTCCTTCCTTTAAAGAAGCTACAATCCGGGATTTTTTCTCATTGCCTTCGTAAGAGACGGAAGGAAGCACTACTATGTTTTTGCCCCCAAAGGAGTGGCGACTACCACGCAGGAAATCAATGGCACCACCTACTCCACTGTAAATCTTATACCCTATAGAATCGGCACAAACCTGTCCTGAAAGATCAATACCCAAAGCAGAAAAGATACTGGTCATTTTATAATTTTTGGCAATTACTTTGTAATCGTTAGTGTATTCTACAGGATGGAGCTCAACCATTGGATTGTTATGGACAAACTTAAAAAGCTTTTCTGTGCCAACACAGAAGCTAGCTATAATTTTCCCGGGGTGAAGGGTTTTCTTCGAATTAGTAATAACTCCCTTTTCAATGAGATAAAGATAGGAATCTGTTAGCATATCTGTGTGAACTCCTAGCTCCTTTTTATCACCTAGAGCATATAAGCTGGCATTGGAAAGGCTTCCCACACCAACCCTTATGGTTGCTCCGTCTTCCACTAGCTCAGCAACATACTTACCCACAGCTCTAGCAATATCATTTACTTCGGGAGGAGGCATCTCAAGAAGGGGTTCTTCATATTCAACAATTGCGTCTAACTGGCTTACGTGTATGAAAGAATCTCCAAGAGTTCTTGGCATTCTTGGATTAACCTGGGCTATTACATATTTGGCATTTTCAGCAACAGATTTAACCACATCAACTGCAACGCCGTAACTGCAAAATCCGTGCTCATCGGGAGGAGAAACCTGAATCAAAGCAACATCAATGGGAAGGAGTTTGTTTTTGAAAAGCTTTGGCACATCCGATAAATTTATCGGCGTATAATCAGCCCTTCCTTCCGCAACAGCCTCTCTTGTTGAGGTTGCCACAAAGAAAGACTTAAGCCTACACTTTTCCTGGAAACAGGCATCGGTATAACGGCTCTTTCCAAGACTTAAGATGTGAAGTATCTCAAGATCTGCCATCAGCGTAAGGGATTCCACAAGCCTTTCCACGAGATGTTGGGGTTCTCCACAGGCAGACCCTATAAAAACTCTGTTGCCCCTTTTTATAACCTTTAAAGCCTTTTCAGCAGTCTGAACCTTCGACCTGTAAAGAGACATCCAGTCTGAAAGTTTAAACGGTGATGTAAGGGTTTTACCTTCCATTTTTACTTTTCCTTCTTCTATAAAAACCGCAATATGAAACTATCAGCGTGCCGGCTATTATCATAAGAGCACAAAGAATCTGACCCATTGTTAAAAAACCAAAAACGAACCCAGTCAAAGGGTCAGGTTCTCTGAAAAATTCCAAAAAGAACCTAATAAAGCCATAACCCCCAATAAAAACACCTATTAAAACCCCTGGAGGAGGCATCCTTTTTTGCAAAGTCCACATAATCACAAAAAGTATCAGTCCCTCACCCAGCGCTTCGTAAAGCTGGGAAGGATGGCGAGGCAAATTCCCTCCAGCAGGGAAAATCATAGCCCAGGGAACATCGGAAACACGACCATAAAGTTCTCCGTTTATAAAATTTCCAATCCTTCCAAAAAAGAGTCCTAAAGGCGCAACCACAGCGACTGAATCGGCCAATATAGTAAAAGGAATATTCCTTTTCCTACTAAAAATGTAACCAGCAATCACCGTGCCAATAAGACCTCCGTGAAAGGACATACCTCCATGCCAGAAAGCTATAATTTCCAAAGGATTTTTAAGATAGTAGTCAAGATGTTTATACTGGTAAAACAGAATCTCCCCTATCCTTGCCCCTACTATCAGTCCAATAGCAAGCCAAAATATAAAGTCACCGAGAAGATCCCCTTTTAAACCTACCGATTGAGCCCTTTTCTGCTTGGGTATCAACAGGTAGGCTAAAATAAACCCGACTAAATACATAACACCATACCATCTAACCGCCAATGGACCTATTCTGAAAATTTCAGGACTTATGTTAGGATAGGGAATCATCCTTAGAACCCTTCTTCACCATGAAACTGATAAACAAAAAAATACAGGACTAATTAAAAGCACAAAAAAAGCGGGGTTGCAACCCCGCTTTTGGATCGGAGAAAGAGCTTTTATTTATGAGACTTTGACCTCAATCTTCTTTCTCCTTGATTCTTCAGCCTTAGGAATCGTGATCTTCAAAACTCCGTCTTTATAGATGGCTTCAATCCCTTCAGTCTTAACAGCCTTAGGAAGTGTTATAGATCTACTGAAGCTTCCATAAACTCTTTCAATTCTATGGTAGGATTCATTTTTTTCTTCTTTTTCCTGTTTTTTCTCACCCTTTATGGTAAGAACATTTCCAACCACAGAAATATCCAGATCCTTTACCTCAATACCAGGAAGATCGGCTTTTACTATGATATGATCATCAGTCTCAGATACATCAAGAGGAGGAACAACCATTCTTTCTATACCAAACCTTGGAAAGGCCTCTCTTTCAAACCACTCATCTATTAAATCAAAGGTGTTGGCCAAGTCACCCCAGAAGTTTCTTCTTACAAGGCTGGACATAACCTCACCTCCTTTTCTTTATAATTTCAGATACTTACATTCATTTTTCAATTAAAAAAATAAATCGTCCCTTCAATGTGTCAACAGGGGCAAGACTAAGATTTAAAAAAGTCTTATTTCTATGATGACGGAACCTCTATAAACAATAGACCTTACAATGTCTTTCAAAATGGGGAAAAATAGATAGCCTTCAACGCTTCCACCCGGCGGAAGTTCTTTTTTCTCTAGCTTTGCCTGCCAGTTTATCTTGTTATAAAGGGCTTCATCTACTAAGATAGCATTGCCTAGAAGAGTTGAGCAATAAAAGTCAAAGGGGCTTAAAGTAATAACCTCACCAGACCTATTCTCTATCTTGACGTGGAAAATGCCAATTTTAAGGGGGGTCGTTTCCCCAGGGATAATAGAGGAGATGGGTGACTGCCCTACAAAGCTAACGCATATGGTGATTCCTTTTTCGGTATTGCAGGTGAAAGAATTGGCATATTCTGGCAAGGCAAAACTTAAAAACGAAATTAAAAGGGCTAATAACTTAGCCATTTACCATTCGAAAAACGGAAAATTTCCGTAACGGTAAGATGTTTTTTACACTCGAAAGGACCCTTTTTGGCTTCTTCAGGGGTGCTCCCTTCAGACTCATAAAGAAGGGTTTCGTATTTTAAGATCCCAATATAAGGGGATTCTTTGACACCTGTAGCTTTAACTTCTTTACTTACAACCTTAAGCATTTCCTGATATTGAGCAACAAATCTTTTTGGATTACCTTGAACAGGCAGTATGCAAAGCTGGTTTTTTCTATAGCAACCATTTTCTATAAGCTTTTTTATCCATTCTTCGGAAAATAAATTGAAACCTGTTTTTGAAACCAGATCTTCTTGAGCCACAGATATAGAACTCAAAAAGAGAATAAAAAAGAAAAACAGCCATCTAATTTCTTTCAACTTATTACTCCTTGAAGGAAGGCCAGGCTTAAATGTTAACCAACCTGGCCTTCCCATTTGGGATTTATTTAACTACATTAATCTCAACTCTTCTGTTAATTCTTCTTCCCTCTTCAGTCTTGTTGCTTGCTTTGGGTCGGAGCTCACCGTAACCTACTGCTTTCATCCTCTTAGGATCAATTCCTTTTCTTACAAAGTAGTCAAAAACTGCTTTCGCCCTTTTTTCGGAAAGTTTCTGATTGTAAACCTCTGTTCCTATGGAACAGGTATGCCCTTCTATGACAATGTTAACATTGGGATGTTTCTTTAAAATGGCAACACCTTCATCCAAAACGGGAATCCATTCAGGCTTAATGTCGTATTTGTCAAAGTCAAACTGAATACCCCTAAGCACTATAATCTCTTCCTTGTCAGGCACTTCCTCATAGAAAACATCCTTTACGAATTTTGCTAGAGCTTCGTGACTGTGAAGAAGAACATTACCGTCAACCATGATGCACTGACCTATTTTGCTGATTTGTTCTAGATTATCCTTTCCTTTCTTAGTTTCTGCAAAAGACACCACATGGAAACAAAGCCCAGGGTATTTATTGGAAAGAGCCCTTGCTTCAGCGACAGGATCACTTCCAAGGTTTGCCTCTCCATCGGAGAAAATTATCACAGCCTTTCTTCCCTGCATCTTAGAAATTAGAGGATCAAGACCACTTATACCAGGACCCATAGGGGTCATCCTTCCATAGATATCTTGATTTTCATTGATCTTGGCAAGGGCACTTCCGAAAACAGCCTTTTTATAAACCTGGAGAGGAAGCACCTCCTGAAGAGGAGCAAATAACTGGATGGAACCCTGATAACCCAGCTCAGGGATAATCTTTACCATATCGATCAATACCTTTTTTGCCATTCTGATCTTCAGATCACTTACAGTTTTATGTTTCATATACATAGAACCAGATTGATCGACAAAAAGCACAAAATTATCAATCTTGGGAACAAGCTTTGCTTCTGCAGAAGAAAAGCAGATCAAAATCCCAAAAAAAAACAAAAACACTACCCCTAATCCAATTTTTTTCGCACTAGCCTTCATGATGAGCCTCCTATTTTTAAGTTAACACCTACTGCCTTACCTTACACCTTTTTCTCTTCAAAGAAAGAGGCCTTTTAAAAACACCGTCTAACCCAAACTAAACTAAGCTTGTCTTCCTTATCGTATTTGCAAAACCTTGAAGAAAGTGCTTCATCGCTAGACTGGGTTAAACTAAGAAAGATGTCAAAGTTCTTTTCCACAACAACATCGCACATATCGATTGGAATGCTCCCAGCAAAGATCAACTCTTCCTCCCGCAACAACTTCCCTGCTACATCTCGAAGACCCTTTTCAAGCATATCATTTGAACAAACCTTGTAACAGGCACCACAATCACACTTATGAATAGAATCAAAATCAAAAGAAAAAGACAAAAAGGCACCACAGAAAGGGCAAACTATTACGTTATTTCTTGAAACACCCATAGATTCCCAAACCCAACCCTCCATTGCTAATCTTCTTCTAAAATCATATTGGCCTCATTTCCACAGACAGAACATTTCCTGCTTTCCCTTTTCTTAGATTCTTCATAGGTGCAGGTAATTATCATCTCTGCCTCATTTCCACAATGCTCACACATACACACTTCTTTACGAACTTCCATTTTTGAACTCCTTATTTCGCAAATGAAGAAAGTCAAAGTTATTTTTAATATAAAACCAAATCTACTCAAAAATCAAAAGCTATTTTATCATAAGGTCATATAGACCCATTTTATCGGAAACTTTTACCTCAAAATTTTCTATTCTACCTAGATGTTTGCAATCTACTCTGAGGACAGACCCTAAACTCGCATCACTAAAGGCTGCTACTATTGAAGCAGCTTTTTTCAGAACCTCCTTCGTTACACTATTACCAACAGAGGAAGGAATAAGTCCAACGGGAGCAAAAACAAAAGGGGTAGAAAATAAAAAGTCTCTTTCAGAAGCTTTTTTAATTAGACTTTCATTGTCTTGTCTGTTTCTGCCGAGAAAGAAGTAAACCTTTTCGTTCAAAATCATTACCCTTCCAAGGCTTATCAATTCAGCATCTTTGTAAGTTAAAGAGGGGTTCATATCCATAATGGTTTTCAGCTTCTTGGCATAACCTTCCTTAGTAAGAAGACATCCCCCACTAGGTGTTTCATAGTTGACTATGCCATAGTAATCCGCAAGTCTTAGCTGTTCTTTCCTTCCCCGCCCGCTAATCCCCAAAAGCCTGGTTCTATCGACTATGCCTTTAAGTTCTGGCTCTGTTGGCGGTAAAAGCTTAGCACTGAGGGGACGAAGAATCTTTCCTTCATAACCAGAAAGCTTTTCAACACTTTTCAAGGCATCCCGTCGCTGACTCATTGGGCGCTGTCCCAGAACTTCACCAGTAAATACAAAAGAAGCCCCCTCCCTTTCCATAAGCTCTCCCGCTTTTTTCAACATAAGACCGTGGCAATCAATACAGGGATTCATATTGGAACCATAGCCATATTTGGGATTCTTAACTATCTCAAAATGTTCCTCCCTTATGTCAAGAACTTTCATGGGAATATTATTAGCTTTAGCTATACTAAGAATCCTTTCATGGTTCCAAAAAGGCGCTAAAAAAGTAACCCCTATTACTTCAATGTTTTGTTCTTCAATAATCTTTGCAGCAAGAAGACTATCAAGACCGCCAGAAATCAAACCAATAGCTTTATACTTCATCCCAGGAACCACTTCTAAAACCTTCAAGGTCTAGAGTTACTCTTTTAAATTTTAAAGACTTAGCCTTTTCCAAAATCAATCTCTTCTTTTTTTCATCAAGAAGCTCTTTCCAGAAAGAATCATCCATTTCAATCCTAAGTAGGTTATCCAGAGGATGATATCTGGCTCTTATAGCGCCTTTGAAAATCCCAGTCATAAATAGCTCCATCTCATCAATGGCATGGATCAAAGAAAGTTCTAGAGAAAAGCCATAGGGAAACCTAGTAGCCAGGCAACTTTCAGGAAATCTACTCCAAAAGGGAAGGTTGTAACTTCTAGCATATTCCTTTATATCGCTTTTCCCCCACCCGCACACCAAAAAAGGGCTTATAATGCCTACTTCCTGAAGGGCTTTCATACCAGGTCTAAAAGAACTGACATCATCCTTTGTTGTTCCATCCAAAACTGAATCAAATCCCCTACTTGAAGCCAGCTTCTTTATTGAACCCATTATTTTCTTCTTGCAGTAGTAGCATCTTTCCCTGGAATTACTCCTCACTGCTTCTTCTTCCAGGGTATTTACATAGAGAACTTCCACATCCCACCCGAAAAGATCACTAATTCTTTCAACCTCATTCTTCTCCCTTGAAGGGAAAAGAGGATGAACAACGTGGAAGATGCCCACCTCTTTATTCATCTTCTCTCTTATAAACCAGACCAAAAAGCTACTATCCAACCCTCCTGAAAAAGCCACAGCAGGATGGTTTAAGGATTTAAGAAAATCAGCAAGGAATTTTTCTTTACTCACTGGTTTCCTGTTTTCTGGATACTGGCAATCTTTCTTGAGGAACACCTAGAAGAAATCTACCTTCCTGGATCCATTTTTTAAGAATTTCCGCAATCTCAAGAGCTCGAACGTAGCTTGAAAGAGGAACCGTTGGAACATCCTTCCCCCGAATTTTTATGACACCGCTTTTCAGTTCGGCATAGGAAACCTCCGCCAGAGGATCTGGCTCTGTAAAACTATAATCCTTTACAACGGTAAAGATCTCTTCATCTCCTACTCCAGTATAATAAGCCATTTCCTCATCGAGTATTGGAATGGGAACACCAATTCCAACCGCAATAGAGCATCCGTAACCAAGCATACTGATTCCCACAAGCCATCTTGGGTTCATCTGTTTCAAATCGCCCACCACCATTATAGTTCCTGCAGGTCCCCTTGGAATGCCCCTTTCTGTTCTGGGGACATCAGGATTATGTTGGGTTCCACACCAGGTTACATATCCCTGGGCACCTCCCAAAAATATCCTTGTTCCGATCCCTATGGTTCTATAGTATGGATCATTCAAAAGGGGGCTCAACGCTCCCGATGTGGAATAGTTAGCATTGCCTAGTCTAGGCTTTAAGACTCCCATATAGGTATAAAGAGTTTTTGAAGAAAGGTTAACAGCACAGTTGTAATTTTGATAGGCATTTCTCGGATTACACAAAATAGCGTTTGGAAGATCTTTCAGGTAGATGGTCTTTTCAACAAATTTATTCGGATAACAATCGGTTCCATAGGCTTCCGCTCTAAGTCTTATAGGCTTTCCGCTTACAAGATCGTGGATCACATGGCCTCCGCCATACTCAAAAAGGCCAGGATGAACTTTGTTTAAGGGATCAGTAATCGCAGGTTCCGTAGCTCCAATGTAAATATCTACAGCGGCAAGACCTGCATAGGCTGGAACATCATTAAGCCATACCCTGTGAGCTTTTATTGGAGGTTTTGTGTGCCCAAAATTAATAAAAGCTCCGGAAGAACACATTATTCCAAAGGTGCCTGTTGTAACCACATCGACTTCTTGAAAAGCCTTAGCCTCACCCTTGGTTCTTACAATTCGGGTCATTTCTTCAGCTGTAACAACAACTGCCTTGCCCTTTCTGATCTTTTCGTTAATTTCTTCGTAAGTCCTTTTGAAACCCATAGTCCGAAATCTCCAAAATAGGGGTTTAAGTTCTGTAAATCTATCTCTTAAAGACTTCGCTGTGTCAACAATTTATCGAAAACACCAAAAAACTTGTAGATTTTAAAAACTAATATTATAAATTAATCAATCCATACCAACCAGAGGAGGAATAAAAAAAGTGCCAGTAATCAGGTGGAATGAGAGCCTAAGTGTTGGTATCGATGAATTTGACAACCAGCACAAAAAACTGGTTAGCATGATAAATGAATTATACGATGCGACACGCCAGAAAAAAGGTAGAACAATTATAGACACCATTATTGATGAACTCTTTGAGTATGCAAAAACCCATTTTAGAGCGGAAGAAAACTATTTTTCTCAAATCGGTTTCCCTGAAGCGGACTCTCATATTATGGAACACAAAGATTTTGTAAAAAAAGTTTCCACCTTCAGAAAGGAACTTCAAAACGGGAAAATAGGAGTAACCGCCGATGTTATGATTTTCTTAAGCGAATGGCTCTTAAGTCACATTAAGGAATCTGATAAACAATACGGACTTTTTTCAGGTAAACTGAAAAAGTAACAGAGATTGTTCTACGGAGGTAGCCTTCTGCATCCAATTGACATTAGAATAAAATTCATCTAAACTAATAATTCCAGGAAATACAAAAATTTAGTTTTGCTAAAATATTTTTAGTAAGCCTTGAGACTCTGGAAAAGAGTCCTTGCTGAAGGGGGGCATTTAAAAAACATGAAACTTACAGGAGCTCAAATATTTTTTGAGTGTTTAAAAAGGGAAGGTGTAGAGGTCATCTTCGGTTATCCTGGTGGAGCTATCCTGGATATCTACAACGAGATGCCTAAGCACGATATAAAACACATTCTGGTAAGGCATGAACAGGGAGCTACTCATGCTGCCGATGGATATGCAAGAGCTTCTGGTAAAGTGGGTGTTTGCCTTGTTACTTCAGGACCTGGTGCAACAAACACCGTAACGGGAATAGCTACAGCTTATATGGATTCTATCCCTATTGTGGTTTTTACTGGTCAAGTTCCAACCCATCTTATAGGCAATGATGCATTTCAGGAAGTTGACATAACCGGTATTACAAGACCCTGCACAAAGCATAATTACCTTGTCAAAAATGTAAATGATCTTGCCCGTATTATAAAAGAGGCCTTTTATCTTGCAAGATCCGGAAGACCCGGCCCTGTTCTTGTAGACCTACCTAAAAATGTAATCCAGGCAAGCACAAACTTTGTTTATCCCGAGACGGTAAATTTAAGAGGCTATCGTCCAACGATAGAGCCCCATAGGGGTCAGGTATTGAAAGCTGCTCAGCTTTTAAGGAAAGCCAAAAATCCTGTTATTTATGCAGGCGGTGGAGTGATTCACTCAGGGGCTTCAAAAGAGCTTAGAGAATTTGCAGAACTTCTTCAAATTCCCGTTACAACTACCTTGATGGGACTTGGTGCCTTTCCTGCAACCCTTAAGAAAGGAACAAAGGAGTTTCATCCTTTGTGGCTCGGAATGCTGGGAATGCATGGCACTTATAGGGCTAATATGGCGGTAAGCAACTGTGATGTGCTCTTTGCGATAGGTGCCAGATTTGATGACAGGGTTACAGGTAAAGTAGAAGCCTTTGCCCCAAAAGCTAAGATAATTCACGTTGATATTGATCCAACTAGCATAAGTAAAAGTGTCATAGTAGATATTCCAATAGTGGGCGACTGTCGTAAAGCCCTTATACAACTGATAGAGATTTTCAAAAAAGAGCCTATAGAAAATCTTGAAGCTAAGAGGCGTCCATGGTTAGAGCAAATTAGCGAGTGGGAAAAGGAACACCCTCTTTCTTATAAGCAGGAAGGCGATGTTATAAAGCCTCAGTTTGTAATTGAAAAAATATACGAATTATCCAAAGGGGATGCCATCATAACAACAGAGGTTGGGCAGAATCAGATGTGGACCGCCCAGTTTTATCACTTCACAGAACCAAGAACCCTTATTACTTCAGGTGGTCTTGGAACAATGGGATATGGATTTCCTGCTGCTATAGGTGCTCAAGTTGCAAGGCCAGATAAACTTGTAATAGATATAGCAGGGGATGGAAGCATCCAGATGAATATCCAAGAGCTTGTTACCGCTGTTTGTAATGGACTTCCCGTAAAGGTTGCGATATTAAATAACGGCTATCTCGGCATGGTAAGGCAGTGGCAAGAGATTTTTTATAACAAAAACTACTGTGCTACCTGCTTAGAGGGAGGTCCTGACTTCGTGAAATTGGCAGAAGCCTATGGAGCTCTTGGCTTGAGAGCCACAAGACCGGAAGAGGTGGAGGACGTTATTAAAAGGGCTTTTGAATCGCCCTTGCCAGTTCTTATGGATTTTGTAGTAGCAAAAGAGGAAGGAGTTTATCCAATGGTCCCGGCAGGGAGACCTATATCAGAAATGTTACTGGTGTAATAATATGAGTGGAAATAACTTAAACGGTCAGCGCCATATTATTGGAGTTTTAGTAGAAAATCAGCCTGGCGTGCTTGCCAGAGTAGCTGGTTTGTTCAGTGGAAGGGGTTTCAACATAGAAAGCCTCACTGTGGCGGTTACCAATGAGCCAGGTATGTCCCGCATCACTCTCGTCACAACAGGCGATGAGCACATCTTCGAACAAATTGTAAAGCAACTCAACAAGCTCATAAATGTTATAAAAGTGATTGAATTCAGAAATGTGGAATTTGTTGAAAGGGAAATGGCTCTTGTCAAGGTTAAGGCAGAAAAACACAGTAGAGCTGAGATCCTAAGAATTGTTGACATTTTTAGAGCCAAAGTGGTGGATGTAAGCCCTAATTCCTATATTATTGAAGTTACGGGTGATGAAGGTAAAATATCGGCTTTCTTAGAACTTCTTAATCAATTTGGAATTATTGAGCTTGCAAGAACTGGTAAAGCTGCCATGGCAAGAGGCAAAAAGGAACTTGGTCGGCTAAAGAGTGGTTCCCTTAACCGGAATAATAATAGAAAAGAGGAAACCGACGAATAGGGAGGACTTATGCGAATTTTCTACGAGGCAGATGCGGATCTTGGGTTGCTCCAGGGGAAAAAGGTTGCCATTATTGGTTATGGAAGCCAGGGACATGCTCAAGCTCAGAATCTAAGGGATAGCGGTGTTGATGTAATAGTTGCTCAACGCCCTGGTTCCTTTAATTATAAACTCGCCATAGAACATGGTTTTAAGCCCGTTTCAGTGGAAGAAGCCTCAAAAGAGGCAGACATAATCCAGATGCTTATTCCAGACCACATCCAGGCTGAGGTCTATAAAAAGTCCATTGCACCAAACTTAAAGCCGGGGAAAATGCTTATGTTTTCTCACGGGTTCAATATCCATTTTGGTCAGATTGTTCCTCCAAAGGATGTGGATGTTACAATGGTAGCGCCTAAAGGACCTGGTCATCTTGTAAGAAGTGAATATGTAAGGGGAGCTGGGGTTCCTGCCTTGGTAGCGGTTCATAGAGACGCGACAGGACAGGCTCTTCAAATTGCTTTGGCTTATGCAAAAGGCATTGGTGCCACAAGGGCAGGTATTATAGAAACAACCTTCAAAGAGGAAACAGAAACGGATCTTTTCGGAGAACAATGCGTTCTTTGTGGTGGTGTAACAGAGTTAATAAAGGCTGGTTTCGAAACCCTTGTTGAAGCTGGTTATCAGCCTGAAATCGCTTATTTTGAGTGTCTTCACGAGTTAAAACTTATTGTTGACCTGATCTATCAAGGTGGCTTTTCCTATATGAGATATTCCGTAAGCGATACTGCAGAATACGGGGATCTTACAAGAGGTAGTAGAATCATTACGGAAGAAACAAGAAAAACTATGAGAGAAATCCTTAAAGAGATCCAGACTGGGGCTTTCGCCAGAGAGTGGATCCTTGAAAATCAAGCGGGAAGACCTTCTTTTAATGTTTTACGAAAGAGAGCTAAGGAGCATCTCATAGAAGAAGTTGGTAAGAAATTACGGAAGATGATGCCTTTCTTACAGGTAAAGGAAGTTCCAGAGGAGTAAGGAAAAGACTTTGAAGATTGCAAAAGAAGGCCATCCATTCGTAGTAGGAAGTGGGATATTTACTGTTTTGATGCTTTTGGTTCATTCCACATCTCTTTTTCTTATAGGAATAGCTGTCACCCTTTTCATTGTTTACTTTTTTAGAGATCCCGAAAGAAAGATACCAACAGGCGAAAATCTGGTAGTTTCTCCCGCCGATGGATGGATCATAGCTTTGGAGGAGGTTTCGTTCCCTGTTGAAGGCTACACAGATGAAAGATATAGAAAAATAAGTATTTTCATGACTGTTTTTGATGTCCATGTTAACAGAATGCCCTGTAGTGGAACCATAAGGGCGGTAAAGTATAAACCCGGTAAATTCTTACCTGCTCAACAGAGTAAGGCTTCTTTTGAAAATGAGAAAAACCTGGTAATTCTAAAAACAACTACCGGCTGTCCTGTTGCCTTGGTTCAAGTGGCAGGTATTCTCGCTAGAAGAATCTCTTTCTGGCGAAAGGAGGGAGAATTTGTTTCAAAGGGGGAAAGAATTGGTATGATCCGCTTTGGCTCTAGAGTGGATCTTTACGTTCCCCTGAAATGGATACTTAAGGCCTCAAAGGGTCAAAAAGTAAGAGCGGGAGAAACAATACTATGTATAACGACATGAATAAAAAAGCTAAAAATCGTGGTAGTGAATGGAAAAAAAGAAGGGGGATTTATATACTTCCCAACTTTCTTACCACGGGAAACCTTTTTGCAGGTTTTTTTTCTATTCTTTGTTCCGTAAAGGGAGAGTATGAAAAAGCAGCAATAGCAATTCTTGTATCATGGATATTTGATATACTCGATGGCAAAATTGCGAGGCTTTCAAATGCTACAAGCAGATTTGGTATTGAGTATGACTCCCTGGCGGATTTAGTTGCCTTTGGTGTAGCCCCTTCCCTTTTGATATACCTGTGGGCAATAAAGGATATGGGTGATCTTGGATGGTCCTCTGCCTTTGCCTTTGTTGCTTGCGGTGCTCTAAGACTTGCAAGATTTAATGTATCGGCCTCAACAGAGGCGAAACAATACTTTACGGGACTTCCAATACCAGGAGCAGCTGGTATGATCGCAACAACCGTTCTTTTCCTCCATCCCCTAAAACCCCATCCAGGAGAAATCACATCCGCAATACTTATGCTCCAGACTTTTATACTCTCTGGTCTCATGGTAAGCAATATAAGGTATAGTGCCTTCAAGGAGCTTGACTTTGTAAAAGCAAAACCTTTACAAATTACTTTTCTTACGGTGCTCCTTATTGTTGTAATAACCTCCAAACCTAGAATTATGCTTTTTGCTATCATGGCTTCTTATGTCTTGTCAGGCCCATCTCTTTGGCTTGGAAGATACCTAAAGAGTGTAAAAGCAAAGGCTCAGGAAGACCGAAGTCAGTGAGGATAATAAACAATGGCTGGACAAACTATTGTTGAGAAGATTCTTCAAGATCATACTGAGAAAGACCATGTAAAACCTGGTCAGATTATTGAGGTCAAGGTAGATTTTTGCTTTGGAAACGATATAACCGCACCAATAGCCATAAAAATCTTCAAAGAAGAGGGCTTTGAGAAGGTTTTCGACCCTTATAGAATTGCCCTGATTCCAGACCATTTTACCCCTAACAAAGATATAGCCTCCGCCATGCAAACTAAGATTCTAAGGGACTTTGCAAAGGAGCAGGCCATTCCTTATTTTTATGAAATGGGAAGGGTTGGAATAGAACATGTCCTTCTTCCAGAAGAGGGGCTAGTGCTTCCTGGAGATGTGATTATTGGAGCAGATAGCCACACCTGCACCTATGGAGCCCTTGGAGCTTTTGCTACCGGGGTAGGAAGCACAGATTTTGCTGCCACAATGGTTACCGGAAGGATATGGCTCAAGGTTCCCCATTCAATTAAAATAAATCTTAGAGGAAAGCTTAATAGGTGGGTCGGTGGAAAAGACCTTATTCTCTACATAATAGGGAAAATAGGGGTAGATGGAGCAAGATACAAAGCCATGGAGTTTTGCGGAGAAGTGATAGAAAACCTTCCAATGTCTGATAGATTTTCTATGTGCAACATGGCTATAGAAGCTGGTGCCAAGGTAGGTATCATTGCTCCAGACAGCATAACAGAAGAATATGTAAAGGCTGTGGCTAAAAGACCTTACACCTTTTACTCAAGTGACAAAGATGCAACCTACGAAGAAGAATACTCCTGGGATGTATCAGACCTGGAACCTTTGGTAGCTTTCCCTCATCTTCCAGAAAACGTCCGCCCTGTAAGGGAAGCCAAGGATATCAAAATTGACCAGGTTGTTATTGGTTCCTGCACCAACGGTAGAATTGAAGATTTAAGAGTTGCTGCCGAGATCATGAAGGGTAAAAAAGTTCACCCCAGCGTAAGATGTATAATATTTCCAGCAACTCCAAGGATATATAAGCAAGCCCTAGAAGAAGGACTTATCGAAGTATTTATAGAAGCTGAGGCGGTAGTGTCTCCCCCTACCTGTGGACCCTGCCTTGGAGGACATATGGGCATCCTTGCAAAGGGAGAAAAAGCTGTAGCCACTACTAATAGAAACTTTGTAGGTAGAATGGGTCATGTTGAAAGCGAGGTATACTTGAGTAATCCCGCCGTAGCTGCTGCATCAGCCATTGCTGGATACATAGTCCATCCCGATGAAGTAGTAGGAGGATAAAATGCGATTCCGAGGTCGTGTCTGGGTCTTTGGAAACAATATCGACACTGATGTTATTATTCCTGCAAGATATTTAAATACCTCCGATCCCCTTGAGCTAGCAAAGCATTGTATGGAAGATGCCAATCCCCATTTTGGAAGCAGAGTAAAACCAGGGGATATAATAGTAGCAGGCAAAAACTTTGGATGTGGCTCTTCAAGAGAGCATGCTCCCATATCAATTAAGGCAGCTGGCATAAGTTGTGTTGTGGCAGAAAGTTTTGCAAGGATTTTTTATAGAAATGCCTTTAATATGGGTCTTCCTATAATAGAGTGCCCTAATATAAACGGGAAGATTAAAGAGGGCGATGAAATAACTGTAGATCTTTCCAGTGGCATTATAGAAAACCATACAACCGGCGAAATTTACAAATCAGAACCCCTGCCAGATTTTATGCAGGACCTCTTAAAGGCTGGAGGTCTAATCCCATACATCAAAAGTAAGACTAAAAAGTCATAGTTTTTCCAATATCACCTAGAGGAGGCAAAGATTAAATGGCAAAGAAAAGTTATACGATTGCGGTTATACCCGGAGACGGTACTGGACCAGAGGTTATTAGAGAAGCTGTTAAGGTCTTGGAAGAAGTCTCCCTTAAAGAAGACTTCAAAATTGAATGGGTTTATTACGATCTTGGTGGAGAGAGATATCTTAGGACAGGTGAGATTCTTCCGGATGGGGTAATTGATGAGTTAAAAAAAACTGATGCCATCCTTTTAGGTGCCATAGGCCATCCCGATGTAAAGCCTGGTATCCTCGAAAGAGGGCTTCTTCTAGAACTTCGTTTTAGGCTGGATCAATACATAAATCTTCGCCCTGTTGTGCTCTACCCCGGCGTTGAGACCCCCCTTAAAGATAAAGGTCCCGAAGATATAGACTTTGTGGTAATAAGGGAAAACACAGAAGGGCTTTACGCTGGTGCAGGAGGTATTTTCCGTTTTGGAACACCCCATGAAATAGCTATTCAAGAGTCCATAAACACCAGGATGGGCGTTGAAAGGTGCATAAGATATGCCTTTGAATATACTAGAAAAAGAAACAAAAAGAAGAAACTAACCCTTTGTGGAAAGACAAATGTTTTAATATATGCCTTTGGCTTATGGGAAAGAGTATTTTACGAAGTTGCCAAAGAATATCCCGATATCGAAACAGACTATGCCCATGTAGATGCTACTTGCATGTGGATGGTTAAAAACCCTGAATGGTTTGATGTTATTGTTACGGACAATATGTTTGGAGATATTATAACTGATCTTGGAGCCATTATACAGGGTGGAATGGGAATAGCTGCAGGTGCCAATATAAACCCCGAAGGAGTTTCCATGTTTGAACCCATAGGAGGTTCTGCTCCTAAATACACCGGCAAAAACGTTATTAACCCATTGGCAGCAATATGTGCAGGCCAGATGCTCCTTGAACACATAGGAGAAACGAAGGCTTCGAAAATTGCTCTTGATGCAGTAAAGAAGGTAGTCTCAAAGGACATAAAAAGCCTTGCTGCTGGTAAAATGGGAATGACAACAACAGAGGTAGGTGATAAGGTTTGTAGCTACATAAGGGATTATAAAGAATAGATGGAGTGATCCTATGTCTGGAAAAGACTACAATGTAGCTGTTGTTGGTGCCACCGGGGCTGTTGGAACCATGATGATCAAGGTTTTGGAAGAGAGAAACTTTCCTGTAAAGAATTTGAAGCCCCTAGCATCCAAAAGATCAGCTGGAAAAGTAATAAAGTTTAAAGGTCAAGAAATAACAGTAGAAGAACTCAAAGAAACCTCCTTTGAGGGTATAGATATCGCTCTTTTTTCCGCAGGCGCTTCTGTAAGCAGAAAGTTTGCTCCCATTGCAGCTTCTTCAGGCTGTGTTGTGATTGATAATTCCAGCGCCTTTAGGATGGATCCCGAAGTGCCCCTTGTTGTTCCCGAAGTAAATCCCCAAGCTTTAAAAAACCTCAAGAAAATAATCGCAAATCCCAACTGTTCAACCATTCAAATGGTTGTTGCCCTGAAACCCCTTCAGGATGCTGCTGGCATCAAGCGTATTGTTGTTACTACCTTTCAGTCTGTCTCAGGCACAGGAATGAGGGCAATCCTTGAACTTCAGGCTCAGATAGAAGCTTATGTCAAGAAAGAGGAAATGCCAAGATCAGTATATCCCCATCAGATAGCCTTTAACTGTCTTCCCCATATAGGCGCTTTCCTGGAAAATGGTTATACAGAAGAAGAAATGAAGATGGTCAACGAGACCAGGAAAATTTTTGACGATCCCTCCATAGAGGTTTGTGCAACTACTGTCAGGGTGCCCGTTTTCTATGGTCATTCGGAATCGGTAAATGTTGAACTTAAAAGACCTCTAACTGTTGAAGAAGTAAGAAAGCTTCTTGAAAATGCTCCAGGGGTTGTGGTGGTAGATGATCCAGAAAATAATCGGTATCCAATGCCTATTGACGTTGCAGGAAAGGACGTAACGATGGTTGGGCGGATAAGGAAAGACTTTTCTGTGGAAAACGGCATAGCAATGTGGATTGTGGCTGATAATATAAGAAAGGGTGCTGCTACCAACGCAGTTCAAATAGCAGAGTTATTAATAGAAAATAACTTACTTTAGCCCGTGATAAGGATTACTGGGGGAGCTCTTAAAGGTATAAGACTTTCGGTGCCGAAAGCTGGGAAGGTGAGACCAACAGCGGAAAGAGTAAGGGAATCCCTTTTCAACATAATAAGGGCTTATCTCTTGGATGCGGAAGTGCTAGATCTTTTTGCAGGCACTGGAGCACTTGGGATTGAAGCACTAAGCAGGGGGGCAAAGGAGGTTGTCTTTGTAGAAAATAACAGGGCGGTTCTAAGAGTTCTTAAGGACAATTTGGAAAAGTGTAATTTAACCCAAAAATCCCTTATTCTGCCCCTTTCTGTAACCAAAGCTCTTTCTCTTCTCAAAGCCAGCAATAAAAGCTTTGACCTCATCTTTGCAGATCCCCCCTACTCTATGGCCTCTATAGAAGAGTTAATTCCTCCGATGCTTTCCCTTCTTAAAGAAGGTGGAATAGCAGTTATAGAACATGATGAGAATAGATTAGTTAACCTTGTCGAATCAGGTTTTACGATTGAAGATAAAAGAAAGATCGGTCAAACTGTTATTACCTTTTTAAAAAGTGGGGGACGCCTATGAACTCAGGAACGCTAGCAGTTTATCCCGGATCTTTCGATCCCATAACTAATGGCCATTTAGATTTATTGGCAAGAGGTCTAAAGCTATTTGATAAAATCATTATAGCGGTAGCAGTAAACCCTGCCAAAACACCCCTTTTCACCCTCGAAGAAAGACTTGAGTTGATTCAAGAATCCCTGAAAGACTTCCCTCAAAGAAATAGAACAAAGGTAGATACCTTTGACGGGCTTTTAGTAGAATATGTAAAGAAAGTAGGAGCAAAGGCGATTTTAAGGGGTCTTAGGGCGGTGAGCGACTTTGAATATGAATTCCAGATGGCTCTTATGAATAGAAGACTCAACTCGGAAGTAGAAACCTTCTTTCTCATGACAGGTATGAAATGGATTTACATAAGCTCAAGAATAATAAAAGAAGTTGTAATGGCAGGTGGATGTGTAAAGGGTCTCGTCCCAGAACCGGTAGAGAAAAAACTTTTGGAAAAACTTAATAAGAGTAGGCCTTAGCAAAATAACGAAGAAAAAGCGGTGAATCCTTAAACTCCCCGAGGGAAAAACCTTTACTCGATAGATTTTACAAGGTTTTCCACAATGTCAACAGCTGTTTCAAAATTTATTTTACTAAGATTCAGCACCAAGTGATAAAGATGAGGATCATCCCACAGACGGTTAAAGTGCTTTTCTATATACTTTGAAGATTCGCTTTCCTCTTTGGCTATTAGTTCTCTGGCCTTCTTATCATCTAGTCCAAATCTCTGTTTAAGTATAGCAATCCTTTCTTCTATGCTTTTGACAATCCTTATATGAATAGCTTTGGGATGGTTAGATAGGATGCATTGGCCTCCAAACCCAACTATAATTACGTTGTCCTGAACAGCAGCTTTTTCAATAAGCTCTTTTATGGCTCTGAAATAATTGACATTCGTTGACCTGCTATAATCTTCACTGTCTTTAAGAGCCCTTGTTACAGAATCATCTATTAACTTAAAGAGTCTCAATTTTTTGTGAGGTTTTGTAAAAGGATCATCTCCTGGGGAAAGACATTGCTTAATAAATTGCCTATCTAAAACTTCATAACCAAGCTTTTTTGCAAGTTTTTCCGCAAAAATTTCACTTTCTGATCCGTATTCCTTGCTTATGGTTATAATAGCCATAATACCCCTCCTTATCTTTTGAAACACATTTTTTAGCAATTATTTATGATTGTAAAGAAGATAGTGCAAAAACAGTTAATTAATGCTATCCTTTCAGTGATCAAAATCTAAAGGGAAGGTATGAAAGATGTTCGAAGGACTTACTAGCAGGTTCGAAAAGGTTTTCAGATACTTAAGAGGACAGGGAAAACTTACAGAAGCGAACATCAAGGAAGCCCTAAGAGATGTAAGATTAGCCCTTCTGGAAGCCGATGTAAACTACAAGGTAGTCAAAGATTTTATTAAAAGTATCGAAGAAAGAGCTATAGGTCAGGAGGTTCTTAGGAGTCTCACCCCCGGCCAGCAAGTTATAAAGATTGTCCACGAAGAGATGATAAAGCTTTTAGGTGGTAAAGCGGAACCTCTTATGTTAAATGTTCCACCTCCTGTTCCCATTATGCTTGTTGGTCTTCAGGGATCTGGTAAAACAACAACAGCTGCCAAATTGGCACTGAAACTTAAAAAAGAGAAAAGAAATCCTTGCCTCGTTCCTGCCGACGTCTATCGACCCGCTGCTATAGAGCAATTAACTATACTTGGAAAGCAAATAGAAGTTCCTGTTTATCCTTCAACCCCAGAAAAAAAGCCCCAAGAGATTGTATCGGAGGCTTTAAGCTTTGCGAAACAGCACCACTGTGACACTCTTATAGTGGATACCGCAGGAAGGCTTCATATCGATGAAGAGCTAATGGATGAGCTAAAACATCTGAAATCCATCCTCAAGCCAGCCGAAATTCTTCTTGTTGTCGATGCCATGACAGGACAGGATGCGGTTAGAGTTTCTGAAAAATTCAACTCTGATGTAGGTATTACTGGAGTAATCCTTACAAAACTAGATGGAGATGCAAGAGGTGGAGCGGCTTTATCCATAAGGGCTGTAACAGGGTGTCCCATAAAGTTCGTAGGGATTGGCGAGAAGCTAGATGCCATCGAAGTATTCCATCCCGATAGAATGAGCTCAAGAATTCTTGGGATGGGAGATGTTTTGACCATCATAGAAAAAGCCCAAGAAGCCATTGATGAAGAAGAAGCTAAAAAACTTATAAAGAAACTGAAGGAAGATGATTTTACCCTGGAGGACTTTAGAAATCAGATAAGGCAAATCAAAAGGCTTGGATCTTTGGAAAGGATTATCAGCTTGCTTCCTGGTATGGGAATCTTGAAAGAATTAAAAAATGCCAAGATTGATCCCAAAGAGCTTGTTCGGATAGAAGCAATAATCAATTCCATGACCAAAGAGGAAAGGAGAAATCCCGATATAATAAATGCAAGCAGAAAAAAACGTATTGCCCAGGGAAGTGGGACTACCGTTCAGGATGTAAACCGCCTTCTTAAGAGCTATGAAGAGATGAAAAAGATGATGAAACAGATGGCAGGCACAATGGGAATCAAGCAAACCAGCCAAAGTAAAAAGAAGAAGAAAAAACGAACATTTTTCCCTTTCTAGCCTTATGAAAATAGTTTATATAGTAACCTTTGATACCTAAAAAGGCGATACTCTATAAACTAGCAAAGGAGGAAGAAGAAGCGAAATGCCAGTAAGAATCCGGTTAGCTCGTCATGGTAGAAAGAAAAGACCCTTTTATTGGGTAGTGGCAGCTCATTCCGAAGCTCCAAGGGATGGTAAATTCCTGGAAAAACTCGGAACTTACAATCCCTGCACAGATCCAGCGGAGATTGTTCTTAACATGGAAAGAGTTGAATATTGGTTAAGCGTAGGCGCCCAGCCAACGGATACGGTAAGGAGCTTGATAAAGAAATACAGGAAAATGATCAAGCAAACTCAGGGAGCTAAGGCTTCTTAAAATTCAAAGATCCTTCAAAAACGGAGGGTGTTATGCTTAAGAATCTGGTTGAGCAGATGGCGAAAGCTCTAGTTGATTATCCTGAAAAGGTGAAGGTCGCGGAGATTGAAGGTGCTCAAACTTCGGTAATAGAATTGAAGGTTGCTAAGGAAGACCTAGGTAAGGTAATAGGAAAACAGGGGCGAACAGCCCGAGCAATGAGAACCATTTTAAATGCTGTTTCAAATAAACTAAGTAAGCGGGCTGTCTTAGAAATTGTTGAATAATAATGAAGCCACCAAAGATGGTTCCCGTGGGCAAAATTTTAAGTGCCCACGGTATCAAAGGTGAAGTAAAGATCTTCCCTTACGGAGAAACTCTTAAGACAAGAAAAAAAGGAGATTTACTTTTTTTAAAGCCTGAAGATTTTCCTCCCCTTTTGCCTTCCCCCCAAAGGGGTATAGATAAGTCCTGGGTAGTTTTTACAGTAAACAATCTAAGGCTACATAATAAAGTATTCATAGTAAGCTTTGCCGAGATCACCACAAGAAATGACTCGGAAAAGCTTGCTGGAAAAGAAATCTTCCTGCCAGAAAACCTTTTTCCTCCAACTGAAGAGGGCGAATATTTCTACTACCAGATTATAGGCTTAAAAGTTAAATCAAAGGATGGAAAATATATAGGGCAGGTAAAGTCTATCTTTGAAACGCAGGCACATGATATTTATGTAGTTCAGAAGAAAGGCAAAAAGGAAATCCTCATTCCAGCTGTAAGCGAAATCGTTGTAGAAATAGATCTTCAAAAGGGTCTTATGATAGTAGATCTTCCTGATGGTTTGGATCAATGATATTTGAGGTTTTAACCATTTTCCCGGCTTTTTTCGAAAGCCCTTTGAAGGAGAGCATTTTGGGGAAAGCCATCAGTAAGGGGCTTATTTATGTAAGGATTCACAATATAAGAGACTATGCAACTGACCGCCACAGAAGAGTAGACGACAGACCCTTTGGTGGCGGAGCGGGTATGGTAATGAAGCCAGAGCCAATCGTATCCGCCATAGAAGCCCTTAAAGAATATCAACCCCAACCTAGAGTAATACTTCTTACCCCCAAGGGTAAGGTCTTTAATCAGAAACTTGCAAGACTCTGGAGTCAGGAAAAGAGGCTTATCCTTATATGCGGAAGATACGAAGGCATTGACGAAAGGGTAAGCTATTTTGTAGATGAAGAGGTCTCTATAGGAGACTATGTTTTAAGCGGAGGAGAACCGGCAGCTATTGTTATTATTGATGCGGTGTCAAGGCTTATACCCGGTGTTCTTGGAAATGAAATCTCAAGAGATACAGAATCCTTCGAGAGAGGCCTCATTGAGCATCCCCACTACACAAGACCAAGATCCTTTAGAGGCTATGAAGTGCCTGAGGTGCTTCTTTCGGGAAATCATGAAGCTATAAGAAAATGGCGACTTCTTCAATCACTTATCCTTACAAGGACAAGAAGGCCAGACCTTTTTGCCGGGCTGGAACTTTCAGAGGAAGAAAAAGAGCTTCTTGAAAAGCTAGAAAAGGGGCATTTTTCACCATGAAACTTTATTTAGGACTTGTCCATTATCCAGTTCTTAATAGAAACCGGGAAGTTATAGCATCTGCTATAACCAGTATAGATCTTCATGATATGGCAAGACTTTCAAGGACTTATGATGTTTCGAAATGTTTCATCATCACTCCCCTTCAGGATCAAAAAGAGCTTGCAATGAGACTTATGAAACATTGGTCTGAAGGTATCGCTTCAATTACCCATCCAACTCGAGCAGAAGCCATTAGAACCCTTTCTTTGGTAGATTCCATAGAGGAAGCAATTGAGAAGATAGAGTCCGCAGAAAAACAAAAGCCCCAATGTTGGGTAACCTCTGCAAGGAAACGAATTTCTGAGAAAACAATAACCTTTTCCCAGGCAAGAGAAATACTTTTTTCTTCTCCTGAACCCATTTTGATCCTCTTTGGAACAGCCTGGGGACTTCACGAAAGCGTCTTTGAAAGGGCTGATAAAATTTTAGAACCCATAAGAGCAAAATCATCATATAACCACTTGTCCGTTAGATGCGCATCTGCTATTATACTCGATCGCCTTATAGGGGAGGAGATTTTATAGGACGGAGGAAAACATAAATGAGGATCGATCTAATTGATAAGATAGAAAAAGATTACATGAGAATGGACATACCCGACTTTCGGGTAGGCGACACCGTGAGGGTTCATACCAGAATCAAAGAGGGAGATAAGGAAAGGATTCAGGTCTTTGAGGGAGTTGTTATTAGAAAACGCCGTGGTGGTCTCAATGCAACCTTTACGGTAAGAAAAGTCTCTTATGGCGTTGGTGTAGAACGTATCTTTCCCCTTCATTCACCGATGATTGACAAGATAGAGGTGGTAAGAAGAGGTAAGGTAAGAAGAGCAAAACTTTATTACTTAAGGAATCGAATCGGCAAAGCTGCAAGAATCCGTGAAAAGAAGTAAAAATTCATCTATTCCTCTGTTGGAATTTGATGAACATTTTAGAACACAGGGATTTAATCTTATTGTGGGGGTTGACGAAGCGGGGCGAGGACCACTGGCAGGACCTGTTGTGGCTGCTGCTGTAATATGGGAAAGGAATATAGAAGTAGACCAAATAGGGGACTCCAAAAAGTTAACCCCCTCTAAAAGGGAATTCCTATTTAGAGAAATCCTGGCCAGGGCTCTTGCTGTGGGGATAGGCTATGTCACCCCCCAAGAAATTGATTCAACAAATATCCTAACAGCAAGCCTAAAGGCCATGGAAATAGCTATTAAAAATCTCAAAATTAAACCCGATCTGGTTTTAATAGATGGTCCCTATAGGCTTTCACTAAATATTGCCCAATACGGCATTCCAAAAGGTGATGCCAAAAGTTTTGCAATAGGCTCTGCTTCCATTGTGGCAAAAGTTTTTAGAGATCGCCTTATGAATTACTACCATAGAATCTATCCCCTTTATGGATTCAACACCAACAAAGGATATCCAACAACCCATCACATCAGAGCTCTTATGGATTTTGGTCCCTCACCTATACATAGAAAAAGCTTTATTTCACACCTTTCGAAGCAATAGCTCTAAGCTCTTTAATTCTTGGTTGAAAAAGCCAAAGCCCAATGTAGGAAATAATAAAAAGAGGAATTGTCGAGTTTTTCTCTGCTCCAGCAAATATCAAAAGTAAGCCGTAAAGGGAAATAGAAAGAGCAATAGAAGCAGGCACAAGGTGAGCACTTGAATAAATCTTGGAAAATTTCAAGATAAAGGAATCTTCATCCTCTATTGAAAGCCTATCAAGCTGAGCCATAATCCTTTTCTTTATAAAAAGCCCTATAAGAACTTCAAAAATCCCAAGCCCTATCAGGACATTTTTGATCTGCCCAACCACTGGGGGAGCAATGCCCTTTATTATAGGTTCATCCACTCTAGAGCCAACAAACCAGGCAACAGCAAGGATCAAAACACCTACGAAAAGATTAATAATCCAAATAAGAGAAACAGAAACAAAAACCCTTTGAAGCTTTTTGAAAAAACTGGACTCCATCAACACCTCCCTCAAAGAATTTTATAAACAAAAAGTCAACATTCACATTGCCACATAAAAAGTAACATAACAACGATTTTCCAAAGCCATTATGCAGTTTCTCTGGAAAAATATCGCCAATTAGTGAGGATGGTTGCAATATTTACGAAGGCTCCCACCATTTCGGCAATGATTGAAACCCACGCTTTCCAATACAGGTCGTGAACAATCCAGAGGCAGGTTGACACTATAAAGGCCACTCTCATTTGTAAATTGTTAAGAAGAAATAGAGCTAAAGTATTATTAACTATGGCTATAACAGGAAGAAGAGAAATCCACCCCTGCCATGAAATAACTCCAAGGAGAACAAATACAGCAGAAAACCCTAAAAAAGCCCCTATCCTTGCCCTTTTACTTTCAATCTTATAGGAAGCAATTGTTCTAAAGGAAGTAAACAACATCACAAGACTAGCTGTATAGGCCTCCAGCAAAAAATACATGATAGCCCAAAAAATTGAGCCAAGGGCTGACCACCTTCTAAAATTAACTCCCGAAACAAAAAGATAAGCTCTCCATTCAGCTAGAATCCCCAAAACTCCAAAAAGATGAGCCAGCCAGGTCATCACAAAACTCCCCACCATAAGAAATTCCCATCTCCCTAATAAAAATATAGAGCAACTTTGCGATTAAACAAGAACGACCTATTCTATCTTCTTAAACCATTCCTTGCTTTTATGACAGTTAGGGCATTCTTCCGGAAGATGGCCATCTTCAATCCAGCCACAGTGGGTGCAAACATAATAGGTGGTGTTTCTTTCAGCTATCATGTGGTCTAGGGCATGCCTATAAAGCTTTGCATGCCTTTCATCAGCATTTCTTGAAGCGGTAAACCACCAAATAGCTCCTTTATTGTCATCCTCCCAGGCCTTTTTAATAAACTCAGGATAGGTCACACCACTTACAAAGGTCTCCTTTTCAAAGGAAAACTTCAGGTTCTCCTCTGTTGAGTTGACCTTTTCCATAAAGGAAAAATAATTTCTCGCATGGACAAACTCAGCTTCAGCAATCGCTCTAAAAAGAAGGGCTATCTGAGGATAGCCCTCTTCTTCAGCCTTTCTTGCAAAACTTTGTAACCTAAAATAAGCCTTTATCTCTCCAATAAAGGCGGTCTCAATGTTTTTTTCAGTTTCTGTAGCCATTATAACTTCTTAAGCTCCTCTTCCTTCATAAAAAAGCTATGTTCTTTCCCCGGGAATATTCCTTCTTCAACCTCTTTCTTATACTGGTTAAGAACACTTAAAATCCTTTGCCCGAGCTGGTCATACTGTTTGACAAACCTTGGAAGAAACCTATCGTAAAGCCCTACCATATCGTGAAGAACAAGAACCTGACCGTCACAATGAGGACCAGCTCCAATGCCTATTGTTGGCACCGGAACTGCTTCCGTAATTCTTTCAGCAATCTCTGAAGGCACAAGCTCAAGAACTATACTAAAACAGCCAGCTTCAGCAAGAGCAATAGCGTCCTCAATAAGTTTTTTGGCAGTTTCAGCAGTCTTTCCCTGAACCTTAAATCCCCCTAACTGAGCAATACTTTGAGGAGTTAAGCCAAGATGCCCCTGGACAGGAACACCCGCCTTTACTATTGCCCTAATCTGATCCAAAACCGAAGCACCTCCCTCAAGTTTGACCGCCTGAGCTCCCCCTTCCGACAAAAACCTTCCAGCATTTATAACTGCCAGCTCAACACTCGGCTGATAAGACATAAAGGGCATATCCCCTATGACAAGAGCTCTTTTTACAGCTTTAGAAACAGCTTTTGTATGATGAATCATTTCATCTATGGTAACAGACAGGGTGTTTTCATGACCAAGCATAACCATGGCTAAAGAGTCGCCAACCAGAATCATATCAATCTCACTTCTATCAACCCATAAAGCCATGGAGTAATCGTAGGCAGTAACCATTGTAAGCTTTCTTTTGCCCTTTGCCTCTAAAATAGATGGAACAGTAATTTTATTCATCTTGACTCCTTCAGGTTCCTTAACTCTATTGTCTTGACAAGCTTTGTTAATACCCAGTTTACGGGAGTATCGATATTTTTTTCTGCACCAAATCTTACAATGGCTCCATTTATGGCATCTATTTCGGTAGGACGCTTTCCTTCAATATCCTGCCTCATGGAAGAGCGATTCTTTGACGTAGCCTTAGCAACCTCAATAACATAATTTTCCATATCCTCCCTTACAGGAATCCCTAGAGCCTTTGCCACCTCTATAGCTTCCCTCACTGCTCCAAGGGAAAGCTCCCTGGAAGGCTCAAACTCAAAGATCTCTCCATTAAGGATACCAGCAATGGCGGTTACGGCGTTTATACCAACATTTACAATAAGCTTTTCCCAGAGAATTACCTCTATGTCCTCCCTTACATGAACCTCAAGGTTGGATTTTTCAAATAGTTCAACAATTGGTCTCACTACATCAGGCGAAGAAGCCGATGTTCCTAGATAGGTAGGACCAACACCCCCATGTTGAATCTTTCCATATCCTATAAGAGTAGCTCCTTGGGAAGTGGTTCCTACAACGGTGCGCTCTTTTCCAAAGGCTTCCCAGAGGATTTCTCTATTTCCAATGCCATTTTGGAGAGAAAGGAAAAGGGAGTTTTTATCCACTATTTTGGAGTCTACCACAGTCTTTACCGCTTCTGAAGTTGCATAGGACTTTACACAAAACAAAACCAAATCCATTTTCTCCTTGGTTTCATCAGGAGAGCTAAATATATTTACAGAGGTAATGTTAGTTATGGAGCCATCAAGTTCTACGATAAAAATGCCATCTTGTTTTACTTCTTCAACAAGAGACAGATTCTTATCTAAAAAATAGACTTCGTATCCAGCTTGGATAAATCTTGCACCTAAAAGACTTCCTATAGCACCTGCTCCAACAATGAGTATTTTCATGGAACCTACCCCTTTTTACAAGCTCTTAACTTGACTCTTTAAGCCTATTACAATAGTAAATAAGCATACCCCAGGCAAGAAGTTTTATGCTATCAAAAGGAGGACAAAATGGCTCAAGCTGCTGTTAAAGAAGAAGTATCATCAAAAGCCAAAAGAGCACAACCGGGCAAATATCTTACTTTTAGACTTGGAAACGAAGAATATGGCATAGGCATTCTAAAGGTAAAAGAAATCATTGGCATGATGCCTATAACCCCTATTCCCCAAACACCTCCTTACGTTAAGGGAGTTATCAATCTTCGTGGTAAGGTTATTCCAGTAATAGACCTTCGATTGAGATTCAACATGGAAGAAGCTGAATATACGGAAAGAACCTGCATCATAGTGGTCGAAGTTCAGCTAGGAAGCGAACATATTATGATAGGTATAGTGGTTGATGCTGTATCGGAAGTAGCTCAGATAAAGGAAGAAGACATTGAGGCAACACCATCCTTTGGAACGACTCTTGATACAAGTTATATCCTTGGCATGGCAAAAACCGACAATTCCGTAAAGATTCTCCTGGACATAGACCAGGTTTTGACCCAGGAAGAACTGGCAGCTCTTGAAAGATCCTTCTAATTTTCTCCTTAAAGGAAGGGGCGAATCTTTTCGCCTTTTCCTAAAATTACTATTTACATTCAAAGAAATAATGTGATAAATAGAAGGTTTACAGCTTTGATGGGTGTTAGCCCTAGAAGGCAAATGAATCTTTGGAGGAAATACTGGAATGGCTCTTATTGTCCAAAAATATGGAGGAACTTCTGTTGCTGATATACAGAGAATCAAGGCAGTAGCCCAAAAAGTTATAAAGAAAAAACAGGAAGGTCATGATCTGGTTGTGGTTTTATCTGCAAGGGCTGGCGATACCGATCGACTCATAAAGCTTGCCAAAGAAATGAGCCCTAATCCTGACCCAAGAGAACTTGATATGCTTGTTTCCACGGGAGAACAAATAACCATAGCTCTCTTCTGCATGGCTCTCAAAGACATGGGCTACGACGCTATATCTATGACAGGTTACCAAGCAGGCATTATTACTGATGACCACTACGGGGAAGCAAGGATAAGCCTTATACAAACGGAAATTATCAGAGACTATTTGAAACAAGGAAAGATAGTAGCGGTAGCTGGTTTTCAAGGCATAGACCCCGAGGGGAATATTACTACCCTAGGAAGGGGTGGCTCTGACACCACAGCTGTTGCTCTAGCTGCCGCTTTAAAGGCTGACTATTGCGAGATCTATACTGATGTTGATGGAGTTTATACCACCGATCCTAATATATGCCCCAAAGCCAGGAAACTATCAAAGATAAGCTACGAAGAAATGCTTGAAATGGCAAGTCTTGGAGCCAAGGTGCTTCATCCTCGATCCGTAGAGTTTGGAATGAAATACAACGTGCCTATTTATGTCTATTCTTCCTTTGCAGAAGTCCCTGGCACGCTTGTTACCAAGGAGGACAAAGACATGGAAAAAGTTGTTGTCTCTGGGGTAACCTACACAAAGAATGTAGCTAGAGTTACCATCAATGACGTTCCGGATGTGCCTGGTATGGCTGCTGCTATTTTTAAACCCCTTGCTGATGCCAAGATAAACGTTGACATGATCATCCAGGGAAGTAGTGGTGTTCCTGGAAAGGCTAGTATTTCCTTTACAGTGCCAAAGGATAAGTTCCAGAAAACCATGGAGATAGTTAAAGAAATATCTCAAAAGATTGGAGCAGGTCTTGTCCATGGGGATGATCAGATTTCTAAGGTTTCCATAGTTGGTCTTGGTATGAAAAGCCACTGCGGTGTAGCGGAAAAAATGTTTTCTGCCCTTGCTAAGGAAAATATAAACATTATGATGATAAGCACCTCGGAAATTAAAATATCCTGCGTAATAGATGCCAAATATACAGAACTTGCAGTAAGGGTGCTCCATGATGCTTTTGAGCTGGACAAAGACCCGAACGGGGTTTTTAGCATCCAGGAAGAAAAGTTAGTTAATGAGGCAAAATAGATGGAAAAGAAGGTAGTTATTTACGATACAAGCCTTAGAGATGGAGTCCAGGGTGAAGACTTCTCTCTTACCCTTGAAGATAAAATAAGGACAGCCCTTAAACTAGATGAACTCGGTATCCACTACATAGAAGGTGGTTGGCCCGATGCCAATCCAAAGGATACGGAGTTTTTCAAGGAGATAAAAAATTACAATATAAGAAATGCAATCATTACTGCCTTTGGTTCAACCCATCATAAAAATTCCACTCCAGAAAACGACAAAAACCTCAATTCTCTCATAAAGGCAGGCACAAGGGCTGTAACAATCTTTGGAAAGAGCTGGACTCTCCATGTAAAGGACGCCTTAAAAACCACCTTAGAAAACAATATAAAAATCATCCGAAATAGTGTTGCCTATCTGAAACAGCATGTTCCAGAGGTTATATACGACGCAGAACACTTTTTTGATGGTTTCAAAGAAGATCCCGACTATGCCCTTTCTACTCTAAGAGCTGCCCTTGAAGGAGGAGCAAACACACTGGTTTTGTGTGATACTAACGGCGGTTGTCTTCCCCATGAGATAGGAGAGATTGTTGAAGTTGTAAAAAAACACTTTCCCAATGTTCCATTAGGAATCCACGCTCACAATGATTCAAACACTGCGGTAGCAAACTCATTGGAAGCGGTAAGAAGGGGTGTGACCCATGTCCAGGGAACCATGAATGGCGTGGGGGAACGATGCGGAAATGCAGACCTTACATCAATAATCCCAAATCTTTGCCTCAAGATGGGTATTCAGTGTATTCCTCCTGAAAACCTAAGAAAGCTTCGTCACGTAAGTAGGTATATCTTTGAACTTGCTAATATAGCACCGCCCAAGAATCAACCCTTTGTAGGAAGAAGCGCCTTTGCTCATAAAGGAGGTGTCCATATAAGTGCTGTAGAAAGAAACCCAAGGACTTACGAACACATAGATCCGGAAACTGTTGGTAATAAAAGAAGAATTCTTGTTTCTGAGGTTTCGGGAAGAAGCACAATCAAATGGAAAGTTAGGGAGTTTGGTTTAGACCTTTCAGAAAATGATCCCGTAGCTATGGAAGTTCTTAACACTATAAAACGTCTTGAAATGGAAGGATTTCAATTTGAGGCGGCCGAGGCAAGCCTTGAGCTTCTCATCAACAGAGCTATGGGCAAAGCTAAAAGATACTTTGATTTGATAAGCTTTAGAGTAATAGACCAAAAACAGCATGAGGATGGTTCACCTATTGCTGAGGCAACTATACAGGTCAAAGTAGGAGGGCAGATAGAACATACCGCCGCTTTGGGAAATGGCCCCGTTAATGCCTTAGACAATGCCCTGAGAAAGGCGTTAGAGAAATTCTATCCTCAGCTAAAGTCTATGTCTCTTACCGATTACAAGGTAAGAGTTCTTCCTGGAAAGGAAGGCACAGCTTCTAGAGTAAGGGTTCTTATTGAATCGACTGACGGGGTTGATCAATGGGGCACTGTTGGAGTATCCCATGACATCCTTGAAGCAAGCTGGCAAGCCCTTGTAGATAGCATTACCTACAAGATGTATAAAGACGAAAAACAAAAACTTGAAAAATCCTCTTAATCTCGAAAGGGACAGACTCCCTCTGTCCCTTTTTTATAACCCCCCACCAAGCACCTCCAGCTTGCAAAATTTAGCTATAGTGCTTCAATTCGCTCCTTCAAAGTCAATAGCCTGGACTCGATCTTAAGAATAGTCTCTAGCTTCTGATCTAATCGACCTATCCTGTTAGCTACCTCCCTGTTACTTTGTTGTTTCTGTACCCTCGCTCTTTCCAGGGCATCTACAATACTTTTGAGTGGTGCCATCAATCTTGGATACCCAAGTTTTTCGAAAATCTCTTGCAATCTCTTGGAATTTCTGGTGGAAATCATAGCGCAACCTGCCACAGTGTCTATCCACTAGTTCTGTTACGTTCTCTAAAAGTTTCTTAAGAAGTAAGCCCTTAGTTAATGCCCTTGGAAGCATGGAGGTTACCGTCATCTGCAAAATCTCTAGTCCTACAAGACCATATTTAAATCGGAACCAGAAAGAACTTAGTTCGGTAAAAACTTCTTCAGGGGAGAAACCTCTAAGAGAAAAGTCAAAAATACGAGCGGTCAACTGGGTCAATCGATCCAAAATGGCATTAATGCGTCCGGCAAATTCTTTGTGCATATCATCTAGCTTTGTAGAGAGTTTCTCAATCTCCTGCTTCCTCCAGTTAATGAAAATATCTCGAAGAGCACCAAAAAGATATTCTTCCATCTCTTTTCGAAGATCTCCAGCGGTTCGACTTTTTCCATGAAAGGTTTGCTCTATTTCTCGCTTTAATTTATTGGTAATTTCTAACTTGAAAGATTCAAGATCCGATCCGAACTCTTTGATTATATTCTTTATACGCCCATCCAAAAGCATAAGAGACATTTCTCGTTCCCTTTCTAGCCCCTGGAGTTCCTATTGAAGCGGGCAATTTTTTCTTCCAGTTCCTTTAAAGGCAGAAGACTTGCCTGACGCTCTACTTTTAGTCCTAAGGTTGAATCGGTAATTGCCTTCAGAGCTCCATTGAGGCAAGATATAAGAAACACCCTTCCCTTTTCATGATAAAGAAATTGGCGAAGATGTTCCCCAAACTGGGGAAGCTGGCTCATTGTCAAATATTCTGGACGCCCGTTCGTTTTGCCTTCCAAAGCCAATTTTGCGGAAACAGGAAAAATCATTACTCCATCGGTATTCAAATTCTCCTTCAATACTTGGCGGGTAAATTCTAAAGCTTCCCTACGATCGTTTTCATTTAGATAATCGATACCCCTCCAGATAGACAAAGTAGACATTTCACAAAAGGCCTCATCTTCCTACCAGCTCCAAGACTAGCTGAAAGAAGCAGAACTAAAAGACAGGTTTAATTTTTTAGTAATCAGGGAAATAGTAAAAGCTCTTACGGGAAAAACAATACAGTTTGAAACACTAGATAACCCAGAGGCTGAAGCCTTTTCCATTGACAAACCCTCTGAATTACCACAACCCCAAAGGAATGGTTGGGGCGTTGAATACGAATTTAAAGAGTTCTACAAGGAAAGCGAAAAATGTGGTTTTCTTCAGAAGGTATTATTAAGACATCTGATGGCAGAACGATTAATTTTAGCCTCGAAATGTCCATGAGTAGACAATATCTTTATTGAAAACAGTATAACCTTTAGAGCGGGAGACTCCAGAACAATAGATCCGTTGATTATAAACCTTAACAGTAATGAGCTTCAATTATCGGATTAAAAAGTTAAAATTCGATTTAGATGGGAATGGTAAAATCGAAGAAATCTATTTTCCTGCCAAAGGAAGCGGATTTCTTGCTATTGATCTTAATGAAGATGGTATTATCAACAATGGTTTTGAATTATTTGGTCCTGCAACAGCCAATGGCTTTGAAGAACTTGCCAAATATGATGAAGACAGCAACAGATGGATTGATGAAAGCAACTCCATTTTTCTGAAACTGAAGATATGGGTAAAAACACTGAAGAAGACAGTTTTTTATTTTCCCTTAAAGACAAGCAAATATCCGCTATATATCTTGGCAACATATCGGTTTCTTACGAATTGAAAGATTCTAAAAATAGTCTTCAGGGCCAGATCAAGGGGGCTGGAATATATGTTAGGGAAAAAGGTAGTGTAGGTTCCATTTTACAAGTTGATTTGGTGGCTTAACTCCTTTTGGAAAACCTAGATAAAAAACCCTTTGTGTTGTTTAAACAATACACTACAATTTTAACCAAGTTGTAACCATAGCCAAGGAGGTTATTATGAGAAACTTTAAAGCCATTTTTTTGGCAATTGTTATAGCTCTTTCTCTTCCAATTTTTATGGAACCCAAAATTGTATCAGCTGGTTCCGAAAATAAAAATCATACCACCAAAGATCAAAAAATTCTCATGATTATAGCCTCAAAAGATTTTAGGGATGAGGAGTTTCTGAAGCCAAAAGAGATTTTTGAAAAAAACGGCTTTAAAGTTGTGGTTGCCTCATCTTCCTTAAACCCCTCAAAAGGCATGCTTGGAACGGAGGTTAAACCAGACATTTTGCTAGGTAATGTAAACCTCAAAGACTACAAGGCAGTGGTGTTTGTAGGAGGAGTAGGAGCAAAAGAGTATTTCAACAATCCTGTTGCTTTGAAGCTTGCCCAGGATGCCGAAAGGGAAAACAAAGTTATTGGCGCAATATGTATTGCTCCTCGCATTCTTGCAGAGGCAGGCCTTTTAAAAGGTAAAAAGGCAACGGTGTGGAGCTCTGAAACTAAAGAGATTGAGGCAAAGGGAGCAATTTATACATGGCAAGATGTTGAAATTGACGGAAATATTGTTACTGCTTCAGGTCCCCATGCTGCGGAAAAGTTTGGCAAGGAAATAGTAACGATGATTCTGAAGCAAAACAAATAATCCCTTGTAGAATAGCTTTTTTTGGAATGTGGAGCTGGATACTCAAGAACATTAAGAGTGCAAAGTGTAGCTAGAACATTTTTAGGGAGATTAGCAAATGATAGAGAAAATAATAGGAAGGGATTTTTATTCTTTCCTATTTAAGGCAAATGAGCTAAGGAGAAGACATAAGGGAGACAAAATTGAACTTTGCGCTATTGTAAATGCAAAAAGTGGGCTCTGTTCTGAAGACTGCGCTTTCTGTGCCCAATCATCAAGATACAAGACAAAAGCGCCCATTTACCCCTTACTTAAAAAGGAGGTTATTTTGGAGAAGGCCTTGGAAGCTAGGGAACACAAGGTCAAAAGATTTTCAATAGTAATAAGTGGAAGAAAACCTTCGAAAAATGAGCTTCTAACAATAGGAGACATCATTGAAGAGCTTAAAAAAGCTAATATTCATACCTGTGCCTCTTTGGGTTTTTTAAAATATGATGAAATCTCCTATTTAAGAGATAAAGGCCTTGAGAGACTCCACTGCAACCTGGAGACTTCAGAAAGTTTTTTCCCAAGAATTTGCACCACTCATAAATTCTTTGACAAGGTAAAAACTCTTGAGGCTGCAAAACAAGCAGGGCTTTCTATTTGCTCAGGAGGAGTTTTTGGAATGGGGGAAAGCTGGGAAGACAGAGAAGAGATGGCAAAAACATTGAAAGATCTTGAAGTAGATTCAATCCCGATAAATTTTTTAACTCCCATCGAAGGAACACCCCTAGGCAATAGAGATCCCCTTAAGCCAGGGGAGGCTTTAAAGGTGATTGCATTTTTTAGAATTATGCTTCCGGAAAAAGATATAAGAGTATGTGGAGGAAGACCGCTCCTTGGAGACTTCGCATCCTGGATTTTTCTTGCTGGAGCAAACGCCCTGATGACTGGAAACTACCTAACAACCACAGGAAGACACTACAAAGACGACCTAAAATTTATTGAAGAACATGGACTTGAGATCGATAATACCCTTGGTTAGGATTGAACCAAAAGGCTTTCCAAGGGTGGACATTGCCTGTGATTAATTTATTAATCGTAGCCCCTATTTCTAAAAAGATAGAAAAATCATTTTTAGTCTTTTCTTTTCCATTCTTTTCTGCTAAATATTAAGAAATTTAAGAAGAGTTCTATCAATACATTTTACGGGCACTTTGTGCCCGTTTTAATTTTTTGAGGAGTGAGCTTGGTATGTCGAGGCAACTAAAACATCTAAGAAACATAGGCATAAGTGCCCATATAGATTCTGGAAAGACAACCCTTACAGAGAGAATTCTTTATTACACTAGAAGAATTCACACTGTTCACGATGTAAAAGATGGCCATGGACCTACAATGGACTTCATGGAGCTTGAAAGAGAAAGAGGCATAACCATCCAGTCCGCTGCAACTTACTGTTACTGGAAAGGTTACGAAATAAACATAATAGATACTCCAGGACATGTGGACTTCACCATAGAGGTAGAAAGAGCTCTTAGGGTGCTTGACGGAGCAGTTCTTGTGCTCTGTGCTGTTGCAGGGGTTCAATCCCAGTCCATCACTGTTGATCGCCAGATGAGGCGATATAAAGTTCCAAGAATAGCCTTCATAAATAAATGCGATAGAATTGGGGCAAATCCCTTTAAAGTGGTTGATCAAATGCGAGAAAGACTAAATCACAACGCTGTTCTTGTCCAAATTCCCTGGGGATTAGAAGGCAATTTCAAGGGTGTTATAGACTTAATAAAAATGAAAGCCTATTCCTTTGAAGGTTCCTTTGGAGAGACTGTAGTAGAACACGAAATACCCGGAGACCACTTAGAGATTGCATTAAAAAAGAGAGAAGAACTCCTTGATATAGCCTCACTTTTTTCCGATGAACTCACAGAGGCAATACTGGAAGAAGATGTCAAGGAACACCTCATATACGAAGCCCTTAGAAGGGGCACCCTTTCCCTCAACTTGACCCCTGTTTTTGTAGGTTCCGCCTATAAAAACAAAGGTGTTCAGCCCCTTTTGGATGGGATCATAGAATACCTTCCAAGCCCTGCCGATGTCTCCTATGAGGCTTACGAAATAACCAATGGGCAGGAGAAGGTGGAATTAAAGGCTGATCCATCAAAGCCTCTTGTTATGTTTGCCTTTAAGCTGGAAGTTAGTAAATACGGTCAGCTAACCTATTTCAGAATCTACCAGGGCAAGATTAAAAAAGGTGATACCATAGTCAACATGAGAACCGGTCAAAGGGTTAAAGTTGGAAGACTTGGTCGTATGCACGCCAGTGAAATGGAAGACATAGAGGAGGCCATAGCAGGAGAAATCATTGTGCTTTTCGGCATTGATTGTGTCTCAGGAGATACCTTTACAGATGGCTCTGTCAAATTGCAAATGAGCTCTATGTATGTTCCCGCTCCTGTCATTTCCCTTGCTATAAAGCCAAAAAACAAGGAATCCCAGGTAAAAATAAGCAAAGCCTTAGGAAGATTCGTAAAGGAAGATCCAACTTTTCACGCCTATGTTGACGAAGAAACCATGGATACAATAATCTCTGGTATGGGAGAACTCCATCTTGAGATATATATAGAAAGGATGAGAAGAGAATATCAAGTGGAACTTGAGGTAAGTGAGCCTCAGGTGGCTTACAGAGAAACTATAACTAGAAGAGCCCATTTCGATTACACCCATAAGAAGCAAACTGGTGGAGCTGGTCAATATGGCAGAGTCATAGGCTACATAGAACCCCTTCAGGAAGGGGATTACGAATTTGTAAATGAAGTAAAAGGTGGAACTATTCCCAAAGAGTTTATACCATCCTGTGATGCTGGTTTTAGAGCCTGTCTTGTTAAGGGAAGCCTTATAGGAGCTCCTATTATTGGTGTCAGGGTTGTTCTTCAAGACGGAGCATACCATCCCGTTGACTCTTCCGACCTAGCCTTTCAACAGGCTGCTATCGGAGCCTTTAGAAGCTGTTACAATCAAGCAGAGCCTATAATTCTTGAACCAGTTATGAGAGTAGTTGTTGAAACGCCCTCAGAGTTTCAGGGAGTTGCTCTGGGAAGTCTTACCCAGCGCCGAGGCATAATACTTAGCACTTCCGAAGATGGAACATTTTCCACCATAGAAAGCGAAGTCCCTCTAGCTGAGATGTTCGGATACGCCACCACCTTAAGATCTCTTACCCAGGGCAAAGCAGAATTTACTATGGAATTTTCTAGATATAATCCCGTGCCTAAAAACATCGCAGATGATATTATAAAGGCGAAAAGGACGCCATTTGATAAAAAAAGAACATAAAGAGGAGGCCAATCAGTGGAAAATCTTAAAATCCCACCTATAATAACAGGACTTGACTTTATAGAGCCAATAAAGGGAGGTGAAATTGGAGTAGTAATGGCTGGGGCAGGAGTTGGCAAGACTGCCCTGCTTTGCCTTATTGCCCTTGAAGAAATATCAAAGAGCGGTAGGGTGCTACACATATGCATTGACGAAACCCCCGAAAAAATAAAAACCTGGTATGAGGAAATATATAGAAGCTATTTCAAAGATCTTTCGAGGATAAAGATTAAAGAAATCCTTTCTAAAATAGAGCCTCTTAGATTTGTAGCCTCCTTTCTCCACAATAGCTTTTCCTTTGCAAGATTTAAGGATATAATTGCAAATCTAACGGATCAGGCAAATTTTAATCCATCTCTTGTAATAATAGATGGACTCGACTTTGAAAGAACAAAGGAAGATTTCTTTAAGTCCCTGAAAACCTTTATAAAGGAAAGATCCCTTCCTGTATGGATGTCTGCAAGAGCTCACAAACATATAACTGAAAAAAGTGAAAAGGGCATTCCCTATCCATGCAATCTAGTAGAACCATATCTTGACATAATTCTAGTCCTGGAAAGAGGAGAGCAGAACTTTGTGAGTTTAAAACTTGTCAAAGATAGAAATAATTGCTATCCCGATGGACGTCATATGCCCTTTAAATCCCCTATTTTCAGGTAGCCAAAAGGGGAGTGGTTCCATGATGGAAGACGACATCATCACATGCCTTACAAGGCAGGTTCAGGAAGATGTAATAGAAAATTACCTTAGAGAAAGACGCCTCATAGACGAACAGCTCGATTATCTTGAAGAATTGGCTCAGAAAACTCTCAAAAAAGCTAGAAAGACAGGAAGTCGCCTCTCTAGAATAGGTTATCTTATGGTAGATGACCACTTCAGGGATAAATGGGCTGAAATTGTTCGTCTTCCCAAAGAATCATATTGGTATCAGGCATTAACCGAACAGTTCAAAGGCAATGCGAGATTTATTCAAGTAACAGCTCTTACTCACAAGGGAAGATTTAAAAAACTGGTTCATGAAGCTTACAGAAGGCTTGTTCAGCGAATGGATGAATACAAAAAGCTCTACGAGGATCTTAAGAAAGAGATAGAGGCGGTCAATCTGAATATAAAAGCATTCCACCGAAATTTCGATATTCTTGCAATTATTCAATTTCTGAAGAGTCTCGATGTGTGCACCCTTGAAAGAAAAAAGTTCCTCGGAGAAAACTTTACCCCTGAAGAGCTTATGGAAATAGACAAGTCCTTATACTTTAAACCAGCAAGCCTAAGTAAATGGAACATCCCTGAGCCCTTTGAACTGCCCCTACACGAACACATAGAAAGACCTCTCGACCAACTTATTTCTCAGGTTTATGAACGTTATGGATGGCATCTTAAAAAGATAGTAAAGTAATGAATCATGGATTTAAGGTCAAAGATTCTAAAAAAACTCTACAGACTTTTTCCTTTCGAGCTTAAGGGAGATGGAGTAAGAAAGGCCATTCCCTCTATGGGAGAAGAAAGTAATGTTTCAAAGGAAGAGTTGGAGGTTTCCTGTGTTATTAATTGTTACGGCCGTATAAGACTTCTTGAAGGAATACTTTATAGCCTTGCAGAACAGGACTTTCCGAAAGAAAACTTTGAGATTGTTCTCGTAGAAGATAGAGGTGGCACAAGGGAAGGTGCAGAAATTGCTAAGCTTTTTAAAGACAAACTCAATATAAGATACTTCCCCCTTGATAAAAATTTTGGCAAGATGGGATATTCAAGAAACGTTGGATGGATCAACTCAAAAGGGAAATACATTCTCTTTCTAGACGATGACACGGTAATACTCCAAAAGGATTTTCTGACCAGATTGGTGGAAGAATTCAAGACCACATCCTGTAATGCCATTGTCCCTTTTGGAAGTGCAAGCTATTGTCTTATAAAAGGAAGATACCACTATCATGATCCCTATTTTCCAACAAATAGATGTATGGCTTATAAAAGAGAGGTTCTGGAAGAATTGGGAGGATTTGTCTCTGACATTATAGGTCAGGAAGACGTGGAACTGGTGATAAGATTTATAGCTTCCGGGAAAAAGTTTCACTATTCAGACAGACTTTTCTACTTCCATCCTCCACTCATCTACAACGATCTAAACAAAGGAAAGGCAGTTGGAATATCCTTTGCCAGGCTTAAGCATAGGTATCCCCCAGTTGTCTGGCTTGCAATTATTATAAATTCTTCAAGGTTTCTTCCTCTCATTTTGTTTCCCTTCAATCAGGAATATCTTATGAAGGGTAGATTCAGCCTTGGGTTTTTGCTAGGCGTAATAGAAGGATTAAGAGGAAGGATGATAAGCTACAGATGAAAAGATGGTATAAAGATCTTCAAGAATTCGTTCAAACCCTTGAAAAGGCAGGTGAACTGCTTAGGATAAAGTATCCCGTCTCCTCTAACCTAGAGATTACCGAGATAACCGATATTGCCTCAAAGGCGAAAGGTGGTGGTAAAGCTCTTCTTTTCGAGAATGTAAAGGGCTATTCCTTTCCAGTTCTTACCAATGCCTTCGGAAGTTATAAAAGAATCTCTATGGCTTTGGGAGTTTCAGATCTTGAAGAGCTCGCCTCACGGGTAAGGCAGTTTATAGAATTTGCAACGGGGAAAAAACCAAAAAGACTTTCAGAAGCGCTAAAGCTTGGCTTTGAATTTATAAGGTTTTTCCCAAGAAAATACAAAGGGAAGCCTCCCTGCCAGGAAGTGGTATATACGGGGAAGAATGTTAACCTTGGAAAGCTTCCCATCTTGAAATGCTGGCCTAAAGACGGAGGTCCCTTCATTACTCTTCCCGTGGTGATAACAAAAAGCTTGGAAACCGGTAAGAGAAATGCCGGAATGTATAGGCTCCAGTTTTATGATAGAAATACTACCGGGATGCACTGGCACATCCACAAAGATGGCTCCCACTACTTTCAGGAATACCGAAAGAAGGGACTTAAAATGCCCGTTGCGGTTGCTATAGGCTCAGATCCTGCAACTATCTATTCTGCCACCGCTCCTCTCCCAAGAGGAATAGACGAAATACTTTTTTCAGGCTTCATAAGAAGAAGACCTGTTGAAATGGCAAAATGCATCACTATTGATATGGAAGTTCCTGCCCACGCTGAGTTTGTCCTTGAAGGATATGTTGACCCCTACGAAATAAGGATGGAAGGACCCTTTGGAGATCACACCGGCTATTATTCCCTTGAAGACTTCTACCCAGTTTTCCATGTAACAGCCATAACTCACAAGAAAAATCCTATCTATCCCGCTACAATTGTAGGACGACCTCCTATGGAAGATTGTTATCTGGCAAAGGCAACGGAAAGAATATTTCTTCCACTTATTCAGGCAGTATTTCCAGAGATTTACGACTATTGGCTACCCTGGGAAGGTGTGTTTCATAATATTACCGTTGTGGCAATAAAAAAGGAGTATCCGAGGCATGCCCACAAAATCATGAATGCCCTATGGGGACAGGGGCAGATGGCTTTTTGTAAGGTTATTGTCGTTGTTGATGAAGACATCAACATAAAAAATCCCAAAGAGGTTGTTCGCCACATTCTAAATAGTGTTGATTTCTCTAGAGATCTTCTCTTTTCAGAAGGTATCTTGGATGTTCTTGACCATAGTTCTCCTAACCCTTTTTACGGTTCAAAGCTAGGTATTGATGCCACAAGACCCCATCCTCTAGAAGGAGAAAGAAATATCTTTAAGGGATATCAGGGAAAAGTCAAACTTCCTTCGGAAGTCCTTAAAATCTTAAAAGAAATAAGCCCTGCTATCAAGGATTGCTATATACCAGACCTCGGAACTCTTCATCGACCAATACTTCTTAGTTTTAAGCAAGAAGTAAAAGATTCCTGGAGACCATCTAAGTTTGGTCATGTTATACTTGAACATCCAGAGCTTATCGAATTCTCTATTTTTGCCATATTTGATGAGGGAGTGAATCTCAAGGATGGCTCAATGATTTTTTGGAAACTTTTCAACAATGTTGACCCAAAAAGAGATATAATTATTAATGATGGAAGGATCTTTATAAACGCTACAAAAAAGGGACCGGAAGATGGTCACAACAGGCCATGGCCGGATGATATAGTAATGGATCCTGAGGTAAGCAAAAAGATAAGAGACAATGCAAAGGCTTTGGGGATAGAAGAGTTTTTGAAGGAGTTGTGAGCTGTTAGCGAGGTAATCCGGAGGTGGAATGACACCTTACACTATCATCGCAACTTCGAGCAAAAGGAGGAGGAAGTAAGCTAGGATATAAAGGAGAGAGGGTCATGAGCTATTACGATGTTATTGTAGTTGGTGCAGGACATGCAGGTTGCGAAGCAGCCCTGGCTTCTGCAAAGCTTGGCTGTAAAACCCTTGTTCTATCAATCTACCTGGATACTGTTGCCCATATGCCCTGCTCTCCCTCAATAGGTGGTATTGCTAAAGGGCATCTAGTTAGAGAGATAGATGCCCTTGGTGGTTTTATGGCAAGGGTGGCAGATCAGACAGCTATACAGTTTAAGCTATTGAACACAAAGAAGGGTCCAGCAGTTCAGGGGACAAGGACTCAAAATGACAAAGTTCGTTACAGAACTCTTATGAAGCACATTCTAGAGCTCACACCTAATATAGAACTTAAACAGGCCATGGTTGAGAAATTGGTTATAGAAAATGGTGAAGTTAAAGGGGTAATCGACCAGCTTGGCGTATTTTATGGAGCAACCTGTGTCGTGCTTGCCACAGGAACTTTTCTCCATGGCCTTATCCATATTGGAAAAAATCAAATCCCTGCCGGAAGGGCTGGAGAATTTCCATCAAATACTCTAGCGGATCAACTTCAATCTCTGGGATTCGTTATGGGAAGAATGAAAACAGGCACACCTGCAAGGCTTCATAGAAGAAGTATAGATTTTTCGAAGTTTGAAAAGCAAGAAGGCGATGAAAATCCAAGACCCTTTTCCATGTTCACGGAAAAAATAACCCTTCCCCAAGTATGTTGTTACATAGGAAGAACCACCCAAGAAACCCATAACATTGTAAGAAGCCATATCCATCTATCACCCCTTTACAATGGAACCATAAAGGGAGTTTCCGCCAGATATTGTCCATCTCTTGAAGACAAGGTGATGAAATTTCCTCACAAGGAATATCATCAGGTAATTCTCGAGCCGGAAGGACTCGAAACAGAAGAAATATATGCAAGTGGAACAGGGAATTCCCTTCCTTATGAAATTCAGTTAAAGATTATCCATTCCATTCCTGGTCTTGAATATGCTGAAGTAATGCGCCCTGCCTATGCAATTGAATATGACTATATCCAGCCAACTCAGCTGACCCTTACGTTAGAAACGAAACTTGTGAGAGGGCTTTTTTTGGCAGGCCAAATAAATGGCACCTCCGGTTATGAAGAGGCAGCAGCTCAGGGGCTTTGGGCTGGTATAAATGCAGCCTTAAAGGCTCAAAAAAGGCCTCCTTTCATCTTGGATCGTTCGGAAGCTTACATGGCAGTTCTTGTAGATGACCTTGTTACAAGGGGAACCAATGAACCCTATAGGATGTTTACTTCAAGAGCAGAATACAGGCTTCTTTTAAGAGAAGACAATGCTGATCTAAGACTTTTAGAAAAGGGCTATCAGCTTGGCCTTCACGACCTAGATACCTACAAAACCTTCTTGGAAAAAAGAGAAGCGATAAAAGCAGAAATTCAAAGGCTTAAAACAACGGTTATTTTACCGTCCCCGGAAATATCCAAGTTCCTGGAAGAAAGGGATTCGGCAAAACTGAGTGAGCCAGCCACCCTTGATAAACTTCTCAAACGTCCTGAACTCACCTACGAAGACATTGAAAAAATTTCTCCTCCCCCTAAACCGCTTTCTGACAGTGTAAAACAACAGGTGGAGATCTCCTGCAAGTATGAAGGCTACATTAAAAGACAGGAAGCGGAAGTAAGGAAATTCAAAAACCTTGAAAACATTCTTATTCCTGAAAACTTTCCTTATAGATCTGTCCCTGGCCTCTCCAACGAAATTGTTGAAAAACTTGAAAAGATAAGACCACGATCTCTTGGTCAGGCCTCAAGAATTCCTGGTATAACACCTGCAGCAATCTCTATATTAATGATATTTTTAAGAAGATTCCAGGAAAGGCAGGATATTAAAAAGGCGCCTTCTTCGGGCGCCCCTTTATAAGACTAATCCTCTGAAGAACTCTTAGAGGAATCAGATTCTGAAGAAGACTTAGATTTAGAAGAGGTGGAGCTACTTCCTTTCCGGGCATAATCGGTTACATACCAGCCCGTTCCTTTAAGATGAAAGTTATTCATTGAGATAAGCTTTCTTAAAGAACCGCCACAGGAAGGACAAGTAGTAAGTGGCGGATCGGAAAACTTTTGAAGCGCCTCTGTTACCTTACCACAACTGGTGCACTCATACTCGTAAATGGGCATGCCCAAAACCTCCCCCCAATTTGTTTTAGTATTTTGACACTACCATAGGTGTTGTTCCCCTTATATTAATAATCATGTGAGACCTCTCAATCAATCCATCCGGAAGTATTCTATTTACCCCCGTAATACTTCCACCGTATGAAAATCCCCTAGAAGCTATAGCAATAAGACCAGCTCTACTTTTTTCTGACATACTTCTTATCTTTAGCACCATATTAACCGCATCATAGCCAACCGCTTCAAGAAACTGAGGAGTTGTTTTGTAGGTTTCCATAAACCTTGATTTAAAAACTAAATACTCCTGGCTTTCTTGATTATGGAAATAGGATGTCACATAATAGGCGCCATCGAGATAACCGCTAGAGATGGTCTCTAGCTTAGGGTTATCCCAAAGATGAGAGCCAAGAAGGGTTACACCAACAACGTTATGATAGTAAAGCTGAGCACCAATAAGAGAAACAGTTTTAAGCTCATCGGGAAGGAAAAGAGCTTGAAAGTCTGGTTTATCTATCTTTGAGTTTCCTCTAACCATAAGTTTTTCTATGTAGCTTCCAAAATCTGTAGTTTTGGGATTGTATCCAACCTCTACCAAGACTTTTCCGCCCTTTGATTCAACAGCTCTGCGAAAGGTTTCCGCTGTCTGCTTTCCAAAGGAGTCTTCCGGATACAGGGTAGCAAAGTTCTTATATCCAAGATGATGGACACAGTAATCAACAAGCTTTTCTGTTATTGAGCTAGAGGAAGGTAGAAATCTTATATGAAAAGGAAAGGCCTTTGCCGATCCATCTTCAGGAACAAGAGAAACCATGAGAAGAGGAAGCTGATCTCTTCCAGAAACCAAGGCATCAACGCCAGCCTTACTCATAGGACCAACAACAGCGATAACCTTGTCTTCGTTAACAACTTTTTCAAAAGCTTTAACTACTCCCTGAGGATCGTTGGGTGTATCCTGAACTACCAATTCCACTGGATCAGAGGGATTTGCTTCATTCCAGAGGGAAATAGCAAGGTTAGCTCCCCTTACTACCTGATAACCATAACCGCCATAAGTGCCGGTTATTGGAACTAGAAGACCTATCTTTTTTGGATTTCCTGGCTCAGTAACAATAATATTCATTGGCTCTCTTCTTTCCTGAACAACTTCCGTAGGAGCTACCACTCCCATAATCTGCCTAAGAGGTTCTCTAAGGAAATGGTTTTCGTTTATACCTGAAAAAATCTTGTTTAAAATAACCCTTCCTTCGGGATTTTTTCCATCTATGAGCTTCTTTCCATAGGAAGCCCGAAGTATAAGGTTTAAATCCTGTGACGTATTGAGACTCAAAAGGTTATTGAAACTTTGATTGTCAAGACTTCTGCTTAGAAAATTAATCGATTCAATAGCTTTTTGAGGATTCCTTAGTTCGGAAGATCTCGAAAAATTTTCAAGGTAAGCTAAGGCCTTGTTCCGATCCCCGTAAAGCCAGTATCCAACACCAAGATAAAGATTCTTTTTGTAATTTTCCCTGATTCTGGAGGCCACCGCTAGGGAATCTCGAAATTTTCCCTGTTTCATGAAAGCTTCTGAAAAGTCAGGATAGACTAGATAAAGATTTGGCCATTTTGGATATTTCTCTATTATGTAGGCATAGTAAAGTTCCGCATCCTTAGGCTTGCCTTCCTTCATCATCAATTTGGCTATTTTGTAAAACCCTTCAGGTGCAAATTCGCTATTAGGATAGGTAGTAGCAATCCTGTAATAAAGATCTGCTGCTTCCTGGTTTTTCCCTTCCCTTTCAAGTTGTTCCGCCCTGTTCCAAAGAGTGGAAATATCATAACCTGGCGGTCTGGGATAAGGAACTTCCACATAAGCTGGTTTCATGGTTGCAGAGCAGGAAAAGCAAAAAAAAGCAAGAAATATTAGGATACAACCCCTATAAGCTTTCTTCATATTAGCCTCTCCCAGAAAGGCTCTCAACAGCCCCTACAAGAAAACCCCATTCTTTTAGAGTATTAAACCAAAAAGTTCAAGAGCCTACTCGGTATCTTTCAGCCTCTTTGTAATCTTTTCACAGATAAAACAGAGACTTTCAAGGTCTATAACTGAAAGCACCTTTTTGTCAAAAAGAAACTTTGCTCTAGCCTCAAAACCTTCCGAGGCTTCACCATCCCAAAAACTCAACCTCACAGAAAGCCTAGGAAATACATCAAACTGGACACAGCAGTCAGCACTACAATCTCCAATGACTTTTCCACCTATAGAAAGCGATTTTTCCAGAAGTTTCTCTGGTTTACCAAGAAAGGCTTCAGCAATGGGCTTTTCAGCAGTTTTTTCAAGAGTCTTAACCTTAGAAATAGAATTAGGAAGGGATTCCATACCAACCCATTCTCCCGAAGGAGTTCCAGCCTCACCCAAAACATAGTTAAGGATAAACACCTTATCCCAAGGATCCAGTTCTTCGCCATCAACTGCTGATATATCGGTGTCCGTTACCCTTATTTCCCTGTTAAAATAAGGCAAGATAAAACTTTCTGTTCCCCCTACATTTTGAGTCTTAAAACCATGCTTTTCTGCACACCTCTTAAGGCCTATCTCTTTAAGTTTTCCAAAAAGATAATCAAGACCTATTTGAAGCTTATCCTTTTTTAGGCCGTAACCCTCATCAAGCTGAGCCTTTATCTGAAACTTTATCCTTTCCCTTAGAGAAACTTCCATATGAGGGCATTTATCTACAGAAACTTCACCTTTTACCACATGGGTAGCAAAGGCAAGACAAGTAGAAAAGCCACAATCTCCGCAGTTTGTCCTTGGCGTCAGTTGATAAAGTTCCAAGGGAACCAAGTGTTCCTTCGAAGAAAGACTTTTTGCATTCATAAAATCTATGCCCTCAGCGCTTTAAGATACCCATATTTTTTCAACCTTTCTATTCTTTCAAGCCTCCTTTTCTTAAAGGTGTAAAAATACATTTCCATGCTAGCTTTTTTAAGATATTCAAGCTCCTTTACCAATTCTGCAGTATCTTTGACATCCGTTGGGCTTAAACCATACCAAGAACAATAGTCTTCGTAAAAGAGAAATTCCGGAGTTGGTTCTAAGTTAATGCCTTTGTTTTTTAAAAAAAATCTAGCAATGTCCATATCGTAGTGGATAATCCAATCAACATCTTTAATCATTGAATTAGGATCCACCTTTACCGTAGGGCTACAGAAGGGGCAAAATATTTCAATAACGGTTTCTTCTGGCAATATATTGTCCCTATAAAACAAATATGCCTCTGACTGACCACAAACACATTTGACAGTATTATGCAAACACATGGTTTTACTCCTCTTTATTAAAAAAGTGCATTTCCTGGAGTTCTTGGGAAAGGGATGGTTTCTCTAATGTTTTGAATGCCCGTAACAAACTGGATAAACCTTTCGAAGCCAAGACCAAAACCAGCATGAAACACTGAACCGTATCTTCTAAGATCAATATACCATTCATAATCTTCCAGGGGTATGCCCTTTTCCTTCATCTGCTCAATAAGCACATCAAGTCTTTCCTCTCTTTGAGAACCTCCAATGATTTCTCCCACTCCAGGAACAAGTATGTCCATGTTGGCTACCGTTTCGCCATCATCATTTACTCTCATGTAAAAAGGCTTTAACTTCCTCGGGTAATTAATGACCGCAACAACACCACTAAATATCTTCTCTGTGAGAAACCTTTCGTGTTCGGATTGAAGATCGTCGCCCCAGTAAGGAACAAAGGAAAAGTTAGCACTGTGTTTTTTAATTAAGTCAATGGCTTCTGAGTAGGTTATAATTTCCATACCTTTAGAAAGTGTTTTCTCAAGGCGATCCATGAGATTTGGATCAATAAATCTTTGGAAAAATTCAAGTTCTTCCTTGGAGTTTTCCATTACTTTCGTGATCATCTCTTGAATCAATTCCTCTGCAAGTTCCATATTGCCTTTGAGATCACAAAAAGCCATTTCTGGTTCAACCATCCAAAACTCTGAAAGGTGTCTTCTCGTGTTGGAGTTTTCAGCCCTAAAGGTAGGTCCGAAAGTATAGACCTTCCCTAGAGCAAGGGCATAAGCTTCTGCCTGGAGTTGACCACTAACGGTAAGGTAAGTGGGAACTCCAAAGAACTCCTCAGAAGAATTGCTATTTGAAACTACCCTGAAAACTTCACCAGCTCCTTCGCAATCGTTTGTTGTTATAATTGGGGTGTGAATATAAAAAAATTCCCTTTCCTGGAAAAACTGATGGATAATGTAGCTTAGCCTGCTTCGAACCCTCATAACTGCGCCTATTGTATTGGTTCGAGGTCTGAAATGGGCAATTTGTCTGAGAAATTCGAAAGAATGGTGTTTCTTTTGAAGAGGATAGGAGGCTGGATCACTATTGCCATATATAGTAATTTCTGAAGCAACAAGCTCTATCGTTTGTCCTTTACCTGGCGAAGGTTTTATTATGCCTTCAACAGACACGGATGTCCCGTTGGTAAGCCTTTCCAGAAGAGGCAGAAGCTTTGGATTGTTGTGTTCCACAACAACTTGAAGATTTCTTACGGAACTTCCATCATTAAGTTCAACAAAGCTTACACCAGCTTTAGAATCCCTTCTTGTTCTAACCCACCCCTTTACAACAACCTTTTGATTAACAAGCTCAAGATCATGCTTTAAAATATTTCGAACAGAGAAACCCTTTTCCACTTAAAAAACCTCCTTTGAAATTTTATCTCACTGCAATAAAAAATAGAACTTAAAATTTCATCCACGGTTTAGGAATAAAAAGCTTCTTATAAAGATCAAGGGCATACCTATCGGTCATACCAGCTATGTAGTCACAAACTTTAATTTCTCTAGGCACATTGTCATAAACATTTCCTATTTCCGCTTCAAAAATCTCGTCTCTTGTCATAAGAGCTTCAAAAAGGTCTTCTATGACCTTTCTTACTTTATCAACCTCCTTTTTCAGCAGGGGAGATTCATAAACCCTTTCAAATAAAAAGGCTCTCAATTTATTGACAAGTTCCAATACGGGAGGGCTAAAAGAGATGATTTCTAGGTTACACTCTGCACTATAGGTTATTACATCTCGAACAAGAAAATGGATCCTCTTACTGTGTCTGTCACCTAGGGCTTTCCTTATTTCCAACGGAACGTCCTCTGCCTTCAATATACCGGCATTGGTGGCATCGTCTAGGTCATGGCTAAGATAAGCAATAATGTCCGAAATTCTTACAACCTGTCCTTCCAGCGTAATAGGCATGTTATCTCCTATGATGGCTCCATCCTTCCCTTTAGAATGATGAAGTATGCCGTCTCGAACTTCGTAGGTAAGATTAAGCCCTTTACCGCCTTTTTCGAGGAAATCAACAATCCTTAAACTTTGCTCGTTATGTCTAAACCCCCCAGGCATAATGCTACTCAAAACCTTTTCTCCACCATGCCCAAAAGGGGTATGTCCTAGGTCGTGACCAAGAGAAATAGCCTCTATTAAATCCTCGTTAAGGAAAAGAGCCTTACCTATGGTTCTGGCTATTTGGGAAACCTCCAATGTGTGAGTAAGTCTAGTTCTATAGTGGTCTCCCGTAGGTGAAATAAATACCTGGGTCTTATGCTTAAGCCTTCTAAAGGCTTTACTGTGGACAATTCTATCTCTATCTCTTTGGTAAGCTGTTCTAAGCTCGCACTCTTCCTCTTCAAAGATCCTTCCTCTGGAAGCTTTTGCCTTTTGAGCCTTGGAACTTAAAAAGATCTCCTCCCTCTCTTCTAGCAAACTTCTTATAATCATTGTCCTTGTCCACCTTTTAGCATAAAAGTAAGTTGTTAAACTTTAAAGAAAGGCTACAGGAAAGCATGACAACCCTTGAAAGATATATACTTTCAGAAATCTTTACCCCTTACATGCTCTCATTAACCATATCACTTCTTATTCTAACGACGGGAAGGATGGTGCAAATAGCCAAATATATTTTTCAGACCTCTGTAACCTTCTACGACTTCATACTGCTTGTCCTTTTTTCCCTCCCAAGACTTAGCTTTTATGCCATTCCAATGGCAACAATCCTTGGCATTACCTTAGCTATCAACAGACTAAATTCTGACAGAGAAATTATAGCCATCCAGTCAACAGGTATAAATATAAAAAGGCTCTGGAAACCCTTTCTCATCTTTACTGTGGTAAACACTCTACTAGTTTTTTCCATTGCTATGACCATACTTCCAACAGCAAACATGCTCTTTAGAAAACAGCTTTCTCGTATAGGAGCTTCAAGCGTTACCGCCATATTTCAAGAAGGAGTCTTTATAGACCTGATTCCAGGTCTCATTATATACTTTAAAACCATAAAACCAAAAGAACTTACCGCTGAAGGTGTATATATTGAAGATTTTAGAGACAGCTCTATTAACCTAACAGTGATAGCAAAATCTGCCACAATACATTACGAACCATCCCGCCAAGCCCTTGTTTTTCTTTTAAAAGGCGGATCTATGACAAGATTTTCCAAAAAAGAAACAGCCCAGATAATCACCTTTGATAGCTATCTTGTAGAAGTGTTTCTTGGCACGCTTTTTACCAGATCAACCCCAGGAAGTTCTATAAAATGGGAAATGAGTATGGCAGAGCTTTATAATGCCATGAAAACAGCAAACACTACGGAAGAAAAAAGTCGTTATGGAATAGAGTTTTATCATAGAATTTTCATGCCTTTAAACTGTATAATCTTTGGGATGTTAGCTGTGCCTATATGTGCAAAAATGAAGAAAAACTCTTTGAATATCCTAGCAAGTCTTTTGATTTTTTTGGCCTATTACATACTTTCCACATTAGCAAAGGGGCTTTCTGAAAATGGCATTATAACCCCCTTCTGGGCAGTGGTTTTCCCGTCCTTACTGTTTATTCTAATAACTTTAATGGCGTGGAAGCACAAAAGGTTATCATGAAGATTCTTCACAGGTATTTTTTAAGATATCTTTTTACATTTGCTGCCATTTCTATGGCTGTGACTGTAGTTCTTTATATTTCCATTGATTTTTCGGAAAAATTTGATGAATTCTCCAAAGCGGACATACCAGCGAAAGAAGTGACCCTTTACTTCGCTATTAAGATTCCTTCCATTATTAGCCAGACTCTTATTCCGGTAAGTGCTATCTCCACCCTTCTTACTTATATAACGCTCTACTACAGGAAGGAGCTCATAGCCTTTTATTCGGCAGGTGTAAGCCCAAGGAACTATCTTTTCCCCGTGACGGTCTTTGGCATAACACTTTTTTTCCTTTATCTAATAGGGGGCGACTGGCTGGAAAGACCCCTAAGCGCTGAAGCCAATAAATTCTGGGTTGAAAGGGTAAAAAAAACCTCTCATCACAGTGCAGAGTTTAAAGAAGGTGAAATCTGGTTTGCAACAAGAAACAGAATTTATCATTTTAGATACTACAACCCCCATACAAAACTCTTTCATGGCATATCCATAAATGTGGTAAGCGATGATTTTCAATTGCTTAAGCGAATAGAAGCAGATACCGCTTACTGGGAAGAAAATCGATGGATCCTCAAGGGCGTAACTATTTTGGAAATAAGTGGTGAGGCAATAAAACTAGAAAAAACTCCGGTTCTTTTTCTAGAGATTGAAGAGAAACCTTCCGATTTTATAGCTCTTCAGAAGCTACCGGAGCTTTTATCAATTCCACAGCTTTTAAAGATTGTAAAACTTATGAAAAAGGAAGGTGTAAACCCGAAAGCTTATCTTTTAGAATTAAGCATACGGTTAAGCAACGCTGTAGCTCTTGTAACTACTGTGCTATTGTGTGCCTCTTTGCTTTCTAGAATCACTCTTCTTTTGTTCAGAGAGCAAATATGGATAACCTTGGGAGTTGTTTTGATTTTTTCGGCTTTTCTTGGTTTTTTATATCTTGCGGTTGCCTTGGCCTATGCAGGATACATCCCTTTATGGGGAATATGGCTTCCTCATGGGTTTGCCCTTGTAGCTTCATACAAGATATCTAAATAGAATTGCACCGACAAATGAGAGGACTTCCTGCCTCCGATTGCTTTGCTTGCAACGGCGAAACAGCAGGAAGTCAAAAAAGACTTACAAAGATTCTTTGGCCTCTAAAGCCATAGCAATCTTTTTCTTAAGTTCCGTCAGATCAAAGCTTTTCACTACATAGAAATCTGCTGCCATAGATTTAGTATCTTCCTTGAAGGTGTCATAGGCGGTTGAAAGGATTACAGGCAAATCGTAGAATTTTGCCCTTATGTCCTGAAGAAGGTCGAGTCCGTTGTAGTCAACCATTTTTATGTCAAGAATGACAAGATCTGGCTTTTCCTTCTCTATAAGCTCAAGCAGTTTATAACCACTTTCCGCTGTAATCACATCGTAGCCCGCATCTTTGAGTTCCTCCGAATAGAGTATCCTTATATGTTCTTCATCGTCAACAACAAGAATCTTAGCCATTTTGACCTCCTCTTTATGAGCTTTTCCATTTATTTATCAAGTAGCCTTTATTTTCTTCAAAAATCATGCATTCATTCTCAACCACCTCTTCTGCCTGCTGGGTGGACATTCTTTCTGTCCTTTTGACATAAGAAGCCACCTTTCCGTAGTAAAGAGGTATGAGAGACTCTAAAATATCAAACCTTAGTTCCTGAGAAGCTCTTCTGTAAGCTATAGCAGCATCGAAAAGCACTGTTGCCCAGGTATGGGAAGGAAAATTAAAATGTTGAACACTCATACCCTTTATCTCTTCAAGCTTATGAATCTCAGCAGAACTAAGAATATTACTCAACAATCCACGGTAGTTGTCAAATCCTTTAGAAAAGTTCTCAAAAAGTCTCGGTAAATTAACCTCCACTGGTAAAGGAGTTTCAACATCTTGAAGATCGGCATTAAAAAGCATGGTGGGTTTGCTCCACTTTATCTTTTTCCAAAAATCCTGAAGAGGCTCCATAAGGTCTAAAACCACCCCTAGTGTCTGAACAAAAGCCCTATTGGTATGGGAGTAGGGATCCTTTACGCGGTGGATCTTGGGAAATCCCACAATAGTTTGACATACAGGCTGTCTGTGGCAAAGAGCCATTACTGTCATCCAGACATCTATCCCTTTTCCATAGGCAAAATCAGACCATGGATCCGCTTTATGGAGTATATCTATAAGGGCCTCACCAAAGGCATAATCTCCAGCAATGCTTTGCCTAACTCTTCTTCCAAAAAGACATCTAATCAGAGGATAGACCACCATTGATGAAAGAGTTGACTCATATTTGTGATTGACATAAATGGGGGTGACAAAGCCAGCTCCTCTAAGAACAGGCTCAATAAAGTAATAGACCCATTCAGGAGATATGTTCTTTATGTCCGCTTCAAAGATAGCCACTGCCTTAGGACGAAGGACGGTAAGTTTTTCAAAGAGGTTTCTAAGGTTGTGTCCTTTGCCTCTTTCTTCAGGGGAAGAAGTAATGTAAATCTTGGAATTTTGGGTTTCTGTTTCTAAAAAAGCTTCTCTAGTGCCATCCATCGAGTGATTATCGCAAACAATTATAACATTTTTCAAACCACCGTAATATTTGCTTAAGCCTTTATCTACCTTAGATACTACATAGCCAATTGAATTTACTTCATTAAAGGTTGGAATAGCCACTACCAGGTCTGCTTTATCAATGCCTTGAGGGTTTTCTTCCGCATAAATCATTAATTCCTCCTACCAAAGATCCAAAAAATCTAATTATTCCCTGGAATCAGCCGCCTTTTTATTACTTTTCAAATACTTGAGAGCTTCCAGCTTTGTAGAAAGAACAAGGGTAGCATTAGAGTTTGAGAAGTTCTTGTATGCTTCAAGAGACCTGAAAAATTCATAAAAGTCAGGATCCTTCCCATAGGCTGAGGCATATATTCTTGCAGCTTCAGCATCAGCCTGTCCCTTTATTTTCTGAGCAGTCATAAAGGCTTCAGATCGAATTTTTGCAAGCTCCCTCTCCATCCTGCCAAGTATTACCGCCCTTTCTCCTTCACCCTCCGATCTATACTGAGCAGCAATCCTTTTTCTTTCAGATATCATTCTGTCAAAGACTTTTCTTTGAACGGTGTCTATATAGTTAATTCGCTTTATCCTTATATCTAAGAGTTCTATACCCATATCTTTCAAAGGAATAGCAGCAGCATTTAGCATCTCTCGTGTAATTTTTTCCCTTCCCTTTACAAGTTTTACTGGCTCGTCACTTTCTTCATCCCTTTGTAAAGCATAACCCACCAGATCGCTCTCTATAAGACCCTTACCAGCATTTTCCCACCCTTCACTTCTGACGAGCTCAACAAGTAAATTATTGGCAACATGATCCCTTACCACCGAATCTATTATACCGTCCAGCCTGCTATGGGCAACCTGAATGGAACCAACCCTCATTAGAAAAAGTAAAGGATCGCTTATTCTCCAGCGGGCGGTTGTATCAATCCATATATACTTTTTGTCCCTTGTGGGAATCTGGGTTGGATTGCCATCCCAGGCAAGAATACGTTTTTCAAAGACATTTACTTTATGAATCAAAGGAAGCTTAAAATAAAGCCCTGCAGTAGTTATGGGCTTTCCTATAGGCTTACCAAATTGCGTGATAACAACCTGCTCTACTTCGCTTACAATAAAAAAAGAATCGCTTAAAATAACAAGAGCAACCAATATAGCAGGCACAATCCATCTCTTGTCCGATATCATTTCTCTAACCTCGCCATTATTTTTGTTCCTTTTCAGAAACCTTAGGAGTTTTACTTTCCTCTGGCAACAACGTGACAGACTTACCTATCTCAATAAAAGGCAGAATATTTTTCTGATATTCATCAAGGATTACAACCTCTTTGACATGACTATAAAAATGTTCAAAAGCTTCAAGATACATTCTCTTTCTGGTTACATCAGGAGCTTGACTGTAGGCTGAAAGAATTTCTAAGAACCTTTCAGTTTCACCCTTAGCTCTGTTGATCTTTTCCATAGCGTAACCTTCAGCTTCCGCAATCATCTGCTGGGCTTCTCCACGGGCTTTTGGAATTCTTTCGTTGTAAAGCTTCTGAGCTTCATTAATCATTCTTTCCTTTTCCTGCCTTGCTTCATTAACTTCGTTAAAGGCCGCTTTAACAGGATCGGGAGGATTTACATTCTGAAGCTTCACAGTAACAATATCAATACCTGCCTCATAATGATCTAAAATCTCCTGAATCTCCTTTCTAGCCATCTCAGCAATCTCGACCCTTCCAACAGTAAGCACCTCATCGGCAAAGCGATTCCCAACCATCCTTCTCATAACTGATTCCGATATATCATCAAGAGTGCCTTCTACATTCTTTATCTTGAAAAGGTATTTAACGGGATCGGAAATCTTATACTGGATTGTCCATTGAACATCCACAACGTTAAGATCTCCACTAAGCATCCTTGCTTCTTCTTCATACCCCTTTTCAGCAAATTTACTTCTAACGCCAGCCTCTAAAGTTCTGTATCCATATTCTCTCTGGAAAACCCTACCCGTTACAACCTTCTGAACCCTTTCAATCCCAAAGGGAATTTTAAAGTGTAAACCTGGTTCAGTGGTTCTAACAAACTTTCCAAACCTCAAAACAACAGCTGTTTCCTGGGGGTTAACAATATAGTAAGAATTCAACAAAACAATAATCCCCAAAATTACTCCAATCCCTACAATGATAGGAGTCCTTGATAGATTAAAATTACTTCTGAACCTTCTCCATAACTCCCCTAGATCGGGTGGAACATTACTCCTTGGCATTTGATTTCTATCCCACACATCAAAACCTCCCCATACACTTTTTTTGGTATGTCTATTTTTAAACAGTATAACCGATTTTAGCAAATGTTTTAGGAAAACGGTGATTTTTAAGCAAACAACCCAAGAGGCCTACCAAGGAAAAATAGGAGATTACCTTTATTACCTAACTGCTATGTTGTTTATTTCTTCCTGGATTAGCTCTCTAGTTGGGAAAATCCCATTATATTCAAGGGCTTTTTTCAAGGTTTCTTTCATTTCTTCAACTCTTCCCAAAGCTTTGTAAGACAAAGACTTTCGCCAGTATATTTCACGTTTCCACTCATCGGGAACAATGTTAGCAATTTCATCCCAGAGCTTCAGAGCTTCTTCATGTTTACCCGCTCTATCATAAGCCATGGCAAGATATTGAAGAACAAAGACCCTTAGAGAATGTTTCTGATCCATCCCTTTGAGTATATCTTCTGCCTGTCTAATTACCTCTTCCCAGCTTTTAGTTTCAAAGGAAAGCCTTAGAAGGTCTATCTTTGCAAAAAGCGAAATATCGTAACCATTGTAATTTTTAAGAAAATCATGAAGTGCCCTCTTATTGCTCTCAATATCTTTACCATCTTCTGAGAGATGTCTGCTTACAAGATAATAAGCATAAGAAGCCTTTTCTTGCATTGAATGACTATATCTAGTATAGCCCCATCCTAAGGCTCCTAAAATCAATATAAATCCCCCAATACACAACACCCACCTGAGATTTTCCCTGACCTTTCTAAAGAGCTTATCCACCAGACTTTCTAATTCTTCAGGTCTTACCGTTTTGGATCTTCCCTTATTGGAAATCATATCTCCATCCCATCTCTTTAATTGTTCAAGGATTATACCTTCTACAAGACCACAAACTTGACGTCAAGCATTATCAAGAGCCCTTATTTTAGCTATTATGTGGGTGGTAGAATATCCACTTACCAGAGGAATCCTTATAACTTTACCACCGTAACTTTCAACGAAATCTCTTCCAACTATTTTATCCATATCCCAGTCAGCTCCTTTTACGAGAACATCTGGCTTTACTTTCTCTATCAAGGGAAGGGGGTCAGGTGTGTCAAAGATGGTAACCCAATCAACACAATGAAACCCTGCAACTAATTCTGCCCTCGCCTTTTCAGGAACAATCGGTCTGCTGGAGCCTTTAATAGACCTTACGGAGTTATCAGAATTTACAGCAACAACTAAAACATCTCCATAAAGCTTCGCTTCTTCGAGATATCTTAAATGGCCAAGATGGACAATATCAAAACAGCCGTTGGTAAAAACTATCTTGGCTTTCTTTAACTTGTAACTGGAACACAACTTAATAAAATCTTCCTGAGATAAAACTTTATCTATGGATCTGGTCACTTTTTCTTTCCAGCCTTATAAGGCGTTCCTTAACCTTTTCTTCAGCCTCCTGGAGCTCTTCCTCAGACATGCCCGGAGAAAGCTCTAGATAGTCACTATAGAGACCATCTATTAGACCCTCTCTAAACATCTTGATCCAGAACAAGAGACTTTCAACTATGGAATATTCTGAATGGAGTATCTTTCCAGGATCCTCAACAAAGATTTTACCTTTAAAAATATTTTTAAGCTCCTTAAGAGCCTCCCTTCCTGTTCCACACCTCTTGGCACCAACTACTTCAAGATAGTAGAGGGTGATATCTCTGTTACCTTCCTCATTGAGGGATATGCTAAGAATTGCATTATAGACCCATGGCTTCTCACAGGCAACAATCTCCATAGACCCAAAACCCTTAAGAATTGTAAGAAGCTCCTTGTAAGAGTAATTACCGTAGGCCGAACGCCAAATAAGTCCTTTCCAATCAATCTCCGCCAAATGAGCCTCCTTACTTTTTTCCAAAACAAAGCGAATTCTTGTTAGAGTTTCTATTAACTTCCAAAGCCTTCTTGGCATCTCTAACAGCCCTATTAATGGCATCCTTGAACTGCTTAAAATCATTACCCTCAATTTGAATAGAACCAAGGGGAGGATCTGTTTTGGAGCAATCCTTGCTCTCGAAGAAAACTATTCAATAGCCCTTTGCCTTCTTTATTACCACCGTGTAAAAACCAAGCTTTCTAAGCTCCGGGCATATCTTTTCAATTTTTTCCATGAGTTCCATCAACAGGCTCTCACTTTCTGTTGTCTTATCGCTTCATAAAGGCAAATACCAACCGTTGTTGCAAGATTAAGGCATCTTACCTTACTTTTGTCTATAGGCACAAAAGCTACTGGAAAAATTCCAGAATTGAGTAATTCCTCCGGAAGTCCCAATCTTTCGGATCCAAAAACCAAGGCATCACCTGGCTGATAAGAAATTTTATCATAAGCTATACTTCCCTTTGTGGAAAAAAGAATACATCTCTTAGGAGAAACCTCTTTAAGAAATGCTTCAAAAGATCGGTGGATATGAAGCTCCACATGTTTCCAGTAATCAAGACCAGCCCTTTTTAAATGTTTATCAGTTAGATAAAAACCTAAAGGCTCTATAAGATGTAAAGGAACACCAACCGCAGCACAGGTTCTAGCTATGTTTCCAGTATTAGCTGGAATCTCTGGTTGGTGAAGAACAACCCTAAACATCTATCAAAGTTTTTCCCTGTAATTTTTTCTCAGTCCAAATATCATAAAAAACCGATTGAGAGCAAGCGGTAAAAATTCATTCTAAAAGGAGAGCCAATAAAATGGATAAGCCCTTAGTAGCTTTAGCTATTACAACCCTGGCAGGATTATTTACAGGCTTAGGAGCTATGATCAATGTCGTTTTAAAAAAACTAAATTATCGGTTTCTTTCAGTGGTGGCGGGATTTTCTGCAGGTGTCATGATTTATCTTTGCTTTGTTGAAATAATTCCAGAAAGTATTGAAATTCTTACAAAAAATTACACCTACCCAAAGGCAAGACTTATAAACACCCTGGCATTTTTTGGCGGTATCCTTATAATGGCTATTATAGACATCCTTGTTCCAGGTTCTGAAAACCCCCATGAAACCCGTTCTCTTGAGGAATTGAAAGGAATTTATAATGAAACCTCCCCCAATTCAGTAAAGCTTTTGAGAACAGGCATCTTTATGAGCATTGCCCTAATTATCCATAATCTACCTGAAGGACTGGCCACTTTCTTAAGTCTTTTGGAAAATGTAGAATGGGGTATGGCAATAGCTGTAGCTGTAGCCCTTCACAACATCCCGGAAGGAATAAGCATATCTGTTCCCATTTTCTATGCTCTGGGTAGTAGAAAAAAAGCTATTGCCTATGCTTTTCTAAGTGGCATGGCAGAGCCTATTGGAGCTTCTTTAGGTTATGTGATAATAACCTCCTTTGCAGGCTTTTCGCTCACAGCTCCTGTTTCAAAAGAAGTTATGGCAATTCTTCTTAGCGGTGTGGGAGGGGTTATGGTCTACATAAGCTTAGATGAGCTCATACCTATAAGCAGAGCTTATAGCAAATCCCATGAAAGCCTTGTAGGACTGATAACAGGCATGCTAATCATGGAAATAAGCCTATTCCTGATAAAAAGGTAGGAGAAAAGATGAGACAAATAATCCTTGGCACAGCGGGACATATAGACCATGGCAAAACAGCATTAATACGCACCCTAACAGGCATAGATACAGATAGACTAAAAGAAGAAAAAGAAAGAGGGATAACCATAGAGCTTGGCTTTGCCCATTTTACTCTCCCTAACGGCACAAGACTTGGCATAGTTGATGTACCAGGTCATGAAAAATTTGTCCACCACATGGTAGCAGGCGCCACAGGCATGGACATTGTAGCTTTAGTGGTGGCAGCCGATGAGGGCGTAATGCCCCAGACCATAGAGCATCTAGAAATATGTAAACTTCTAGAAATACCCCTGGGACTCATAGTCCTTACAAAGATAGACCTTATCGATGACCCTAGCTGGTTCGAGCTTGTTGAAGAAGACATAAGAGAAGCTGTAAAGGGAACATTTCTAGAAAAAGCCCCCATAGTGAAGGTATCGTCGCTAACAGGCGAGGGCATTGATGAGCTAATAAAAACTCTCACAGAGCTTTCCAAGGATGTTCCAGAAAGAGATAAAGAAGGTCCCTTTAGACTACCGGTAGATAGAGTTTTCACAATAAAAGGTTTTGGAACCATTGTCACAGGAACAAGTGCTTCAGGCATTTTATCGGTGGGGGATCAACTCACCATCTATCCTTCCAATATTACAACCAAAGCAAGAAACATCCAGGTTCATGGAGAAAACGTTCAAAAAGCGGAAGCAGGGCAAAGGGTTGCTATAAATCTTCAGGGCATTGAAAAGACAGAAGTTAACCGTGGTGATGTTGTTGCAACCCCAGATTCCATAATTCCAACCAATACTCTAGACGTCTTTGTAAAATTTGTCAGCAACATAGATAAACCCATAAAACACGGCTCTCCTATTCGTTTCCACGTAGGAACTTCTGAAAATATCGGAAGAATATTTTTCCTGGAAAAAGATAAAATTGGAGGATCAGAAGAAACCTTTGCCCAGATTCACCTACAAAGCAAAATTCCAACGATAAAAGGAGATAGGTTTATTCTGAGATCCTATTCTCCCGTAACGACCATAGGAGGAGGAGTTGTTCTCGACCCCCTTCCAAAACGTCACAAAAGAAAAGCAAGAAAGATAGCTTCTGAAGCCTTGAAAAAACTTATTCATGCTAAGCCCGAGCAGGCTATTTTGTGGCACATTAATGAAGCCAAGACAAGAGGCATCACCATCAGAGAACTTCAGGTAAAAACAAATACTTACGGACAGAGACTTTCGAATATCCTTGAAAGACTTGAAAAAGTAGAGGAAATTTTTCTTGTAAGCAAAGAAACAGGCCATTACCTTGGGAGAACATTTATAGAAACCCTCGAAAGGGATATAATTTCAATCCTTGAAAACTACCACAAAGAAAACACCTTTAGATGGGGAATGCCAAAAGAACTTCTAGCCAACAAGTCATCATCAGGTTACCCTCCTAAAACCTTTCAAATTACCTTAGAAAGGCTTGTAAAGGCAGGAAAGGTATCGGTAAGGCAAGAGCTTGTAAAACTATCATCCCATTCAATTCTACTTGGAGACAAAGAGTTAAAGCTAAAGGAAGCTATAGAAAAAATCTATCTTGCCTCTCCTTTCCAGCCTCCTTCTCCGGAAGAAGTGGCTCAAAAACTTAAGGAGCCCTACGACCAAAAGTTTGAGGATCTAATATTTCTTATGCAAGAAGAAGGCATCCTTGTAAGGATAAAAGAAGACATTGTCTTTCACTCAAGGTCTATAGATGAAATAAAGAATAGACTCATAAAATTTCTCAAAGAACACGGAGAAATATCACCGTCCCAGTTCAAAGAACTCATCAACACAACGAGAAAATATGCTATACCCCTTCTTGAGTTTTTCGATCGGGAAAAATTAACCCTCAGGGTAGGCGATGTAAGAAAGTTAAGGTAAACAGCTGTAAGGGAGGTTATTTTCATGATCAAGCATCTTATATTTATAAAGTTTAAGCCCGATGTAGACGAAAACAGCAAAAAAAAGCTAGAGGAAATGCTTTCCAGGCTTCCCTCTCAAATTCCAGAAATTAAAGGCTACCTCTTTGGAAGAGACATCTTAAGGACTGAAAGATCCTATGATTTTGCCTTGGTTTCAGACTTCGAAAACCTTGAGGCTCTAAAAACATATAAAGATCATCCTGAACATGTGAAAGTCCTAAAACATGTAAAAGAAATAGCAGAAAGCATATTAGCAGTTGATTTCGAATACTAATCCTTGGTTCTCAGAAGGACACAATCAAGATTGTGTCCTTCTTAAGTAGAAATTAATAAACTTCAGAACAATTGCTTGACACTAATTTTTTCAGTCCTATAATTAACTATCACTTAAAAGCCTTGAGAATACATTTTGGTTGTGTTGCAAACACTAATTTGAATGGAGGACGGTTAGATGGACTTGAGATTTTCAAAAAACAATGATGTCCTTGGAACAGTAAACAGAGGAAATCCAACAGAATCAAGCCTTTGCACTCTTTGTAGAGCAGATTGCCAGGGAAAGTGTGAGACGTGGCTAGCTAGTTTAATTGGAAGAAAGCTTCTTTATCCTAGAGATTTCGGTCTTGTTACAGCGGGAGCCAACAATACAACCCATGTGGGAGTTTCTTACAACTCTTTAAGGATTCAAGGCCGTGTCTATGGAGCCTATGGACTTAAGGAGTCTCTTTCCAATGATCCCGATGATTGTATATTCCCCAATGTTGATCTTACCACCGAATTTGGCAGTAAAGTAAAGACAAAATCTCGTGTTCCCCTAATGACAGGAGCTCTTGGCTCAACTCCCATTGCAGCAAAATACTGGGAATCTTTAGCTGTTGGCGGAGCACTCGTTGGAATACCAATAGTTGTTGGGGAAAATGTAGTAGGCATTGATAGGGAAGCAGAATTTAAAAATGGAAGGGTAGTAAAAGCTCCGGAACTAGATAGGCGCATCAATACTTACCTTAGATATTTCGATGGCTACGGTGCCATAATAGTTCAAATAAATGTGGAGGATACAAGAAACGGCGTTGCAGAGTATGTTATCGACAAATACGGTGACAAATGCATAATAGAGCTAAAATGGGGTCAAGGTGCAAAGAATATAGGTGGAGAAATCCAGGTTACTAACCTTGATTATGCTATATTCCTGAAGAAGAGAGGCTACCTTATCGATCCAGATCCAGAGATCCCTGAAGTCCAGAAGGCCTTCCAAAGTGGTGCCATAAAGTCTTTTGCCCGCCATAGCAGACTTGGAAATACAAATCTTAGTAGATGGGATCTAGTTCGAGAAGCCTTCATGAACCAGATCGAGTATCTTAGAAAGCTCGGTTACTCCAGAATATCTCTTAAAACTGGCTCTTATGGCATGGAAGATCTAGCTATGGCTATAAAATTTGCAACGGATGCAGAACTTGACCTTCTTACTATAGATGGTTCTGGCGGTGGAACGGGAATGAGCCCATGGAACATGATGCAAAGCTGGGGTGTGCCTTCAGTACTTCTCCATGCAAAAGCCTATGAATATGCCTCCATCTTAGCTGCTAGGGGTAAAAAGGTTGTTGATCTATCCTTTGCTGGTGGCTTTGCCCTTGAGGATAGCATTTTTAAAGGCCTTGCTTTAGGAGCTCCCTATACCAAGATTATATGCATGGGAAGAGCCCTTATGATTCCATCCTTTGTTGGCTCTAATATAGAAGGTGTTCTAAGACCTGAAAGGAAAGCCCAGGTTCACGGAAACTGGGATACCCTTCCAAAAACCGTAACAGAAATAGGCACAACTCCAGAATCCATCTTTGCCTGTTACTATGAGGTTGAAAAGAAAGTAGGAAAGGATGAGATGAAAAACATACCCTTTGGAGCTATTGCACTCTGGACACTTGTTGATAAACTCTCTTGCGGACTCCAACAGCTTATGGCAGGAGCCAGAAAATTCTCTCTTAAAGCTATCTCAAGGAATGATATTGTTGCAGCAAATCGAGAAACCGCCCGTGAAACAGGTATTCCTTACATCTGCGATGCCGGTGATGAAGTTGCAAAAAGAATACTAGAGTCTGAGTAAAATATACTTGGCCGAATGGTCTTCAAAAGACTATTCGGCCTTTAATTTACCTTAATCCAAAGCATTTGGGCAATGCTTTGTCCTATATTTTTCCACTGAGAAGGCACATCAGAAGAAAGGGATATCACATCACCTTTAGAAATCGTCTTGACCGTTCCCCTAATTACTATCTGCAACTTCCCTTTAAGGACATACCCAAGCTCTTCTCCTTTATGGATAAAAAAGTGGGCATTTAATGTTTTTCCAGGCGGGATCTCTATAATATAAGGTTCAGCCTTAAGCTTTACATCCAGGGGAACAAGAAGATAGACCCTTATAGAGTCTTCCGGGAAATCATTTAGCTTTATTTCTATTCTGGAAGTTTCGGGAAATACAAAAAGATCCCTTTCACTGACTTTTTGTCCAAAAAAATACCCTACCTCAACTCCGAGGATTTCAGCAATTTTAATAAGAGCTGGGATGGAAGGATAAATGCGATTACTTTCCAGCTGGGATATGGTGCTAGGAGTAACCCCTATCATCTGGGCAAGCTCTTTTTGGCTTATTCCCCTTTTCCTTCTTATCTCCATAAGCCTTGTGCCCATGTTAACCTTTCCGGGAGAATAGAGGTCTGATTCGAAAATAATGTTATTTTCCTGAATGGAGAAATAGAGAGTTTTACTGAGCATATCCGTTGGTCGATCCTCTGCCTTAAGGATGGTTAAATACATCCTGTCTCTATTTATAGAAAGCTCTATAGCAACTTGAGTAATATGGTTGAGACGAGCTTTTAGTTTATCCGAGTGAGCAGCCTTATCCACAATCCAGTAAGCTATGGTGTTCAGTTCATAAAGTCTTGGACAAGCGTGGCCATAAAACTTCAAAATAATGTCCTCTCCACCCCAAAGATCCTGCATTCCCGTAAGGGTTTCAAAAACAAATCGAAGAGCTGTTTCCATTTCTTTGTAAAGTCTTGATATTACGTCAAGAAGTTCCTCAGGTCTGGAAGGATCTTCTACCCTAACTATCCGGAAGGGAAGTTTAGGATGTTCGATATAAAAGCTTTCAAATATATCTGCTCTGCTCCCTTTCCCATTCGTGAAACAATCAACCATTACAAAATTAGGATGCTCCACCAGAGAACCAAAGCGGTTCCAAAGGTTTTTCGGAGACTTATCGAAGCTAACGTAAACAACAGACTTATTCTGCTCCAGAGAGCTTTGAATGAAATTGACAGCAAAAACGCTAGCCACTCCTCCTGCGCTGTCATACCATATGACATTATCACCTATATAAAGGCCACCAAGCACTTTATCAAAATAACCAATTCCAGAAGAAACCCTTTCTCTTGCCATCTAAGTAGAAGACCCCTCCTGTTTGCAACCTGTTATTAGACTAAAAGTTGAAAAAGCTATCTATCTCTTCATCAGACACCTGAAAGACTGTATTGTGTGGGGGAAGTGGTTCAGTGTAGAAAAATCTTGGAAGTCTATCATCTTTCGGACCAAAACCAGCCCTAATGTTAAAATCTCTTTCCATCTTAAGGACTTTTTTGCCATATTCCATGAAATCGTCGGCTGTCCACTTCCATCCATAGAAGGCATTTACCATATCGAGCATAGCTTGGAATGTTTCAGGTTTATCAAGAATAGCGAAAGCTACGAAGAGACACAAACCAAGGGAATCAATCGTTGCGGTTGCTATCTGAAGCCTCCTCGAAAGCTCAACCTGACCTTCTGGTTTCAAAGGATCAACAAAACCCCCCGATTTAAGGATATTACTTGCAATGGCATATCCCGCTGTATGGTCCGCTCCCATAGTGCTAGTAGCATAGGTTACTCCTATACCCTGAGCAGCCCTTGGATCATAGGCAGGAAAAGCCTGACCCTTTACAGCGGGAACCCTATCCACTCCGAAAACCTTGGCAGCAACAACTGCACCACTTCCAAGAATTCTTCCAAGATAGCTCCCTTTGCCAATTTCCTTTACTAGCTCAATTGCTCCCTTGGCATCGCCAAAAGGTATAAGACCAGCCTCCATAGCTATTCCTATAGTAACACCTACCTCTATGGTGTCCAAGCCATAGTTATCATAAAGGAAATCAAGCATAGCTATTGCATCAATATCGTCAATTCCACAGTGCCCTCCATTAGCCCATACTGTCTCATACTCGGGTTGTTTGGTAAGATAGCGACCATCTTTGTCGTGATATATACCGGAACACCTTATGATGCATCCCGCATGGCAACCATGGGTAGGATTTCCACCTCTTTCTTTTTCAAGCCTTACCTGTTCCTCTCCACTTATCTTGGCAGCTCCCTCAAAACGACCACTTCTAAAGTTACGTGTTGGATAGGCTCCTGCTTCGTTTACAATATTGGTAAGGATGTTAGTGCCATAGGCAGGAAGTCCTTTACCTGTAACAGGATGCTCTCTAAGTCCCTGAACCCATCTTTTATTGGCTTCCTTAAAGGCTTCGGGATCGAAGGGCTTTCTCATCCCCATTCCAGTATCGTCTAAGATTATAACCTTAACGCCTTTAGAGCCCATAACAGCTCCAGTTCCGCCTCTTCCCGCATGTCTTGTAGGTCTAAGATCAAGATCTGTAAAGGCAACAGAAGCAGCCGAAAGCTTCATCTCACCTGCTGTTCCTATAGAGATGCAAGCTATCTTATTTCCGTATTGTTTTTTGACTTCTTCAACGAGATCGTAGTTTGGAAGCCCCTTAAGCTCATCTGCTGGCTCTACCTTCACTCCATCCTTGTTTATGAGAACTTTGTAAAGTCTTCCATCTTCTGGCTTTCCTTCAAGAACTATAGCGGCATATCCCAATCTGGCAAGAACCTGGGCTGGTTGTCCACCAGAATTAGATTCCTTTATAGTTCCAGTCAGGGGGCTTTTGCAACCAACAGAAATCCTGCCTGTCATAGCTCCCGCTGTTCCACCAAGAAGCCCTGGAGCTACAACAAGTTTGTTTTCAGCACTTAAGGGATGGCAATCGGGAGGAACTTCTTTACTTACAATAGCTGAGGTAAGAGCTCTTCCACCAAGTCCTTGGTATTCGTTCATATCAGTAATATTGACCTTCGGTCCTCCCTTTGCACCCATATCTATTCTGATGATCTTCATAGTGCAACCTCCCCTGCTAAGTTGCTCCTACCAACAGCCCACCACTAACAACGCCCATTACATAGAAATAGCTCTTTGACTTAGTTTATCCCATTTATTGCGGTAGTGTCAAAATAAAAGGGCCTTGGTGGACTAACTGGCCGGTTATCTCAATAGGTCACTTCTTGGCTTAAAGAGGACAGCGGTTAATTTCTATTCAGCTGTCTGTAAAACTCCGTTATGTATAAAAAGGCGGAAAGATATCCAAAAAATATGGAAATCCAAAGAAAGGTTCTTCCTAGGGGTTCAAGGATATGTTTTAAACTTGGAAAGTAGGCTAAAAGAAAAAGCATAGCCAAGGACTGAGAAACCATCTTATTTTTCCCCAGGAAGCTAGCTTTGATGATTATACCCTGAGAAGCAGCAAGAGATCTAAGACCCGTAATAATAAGTTCTCTTCCAACAATGAGAAAGGCTACCCAACCATGAACCTTGTTTAAAGAAACAAACATGATAAAAACAGCTGAAACCATAAGTTTATCCGCTAAAGGATCAAGAAGCTTTCCCATTGACGTTACGAGGTTTTTACGTCTTGCCAGTATTCCATCCAGGTAATCTGTAAGAAGCGCAAGAAGGCAGGTAAAAAATGCTACATGGTAAGAAAGGGGGGTAACGGGGGGATTAAGGGCAACAACAATTACCGGCACAGCAAGAATTCTTGTAAAGGTTAGAAGATTAGGAAGGTTAAAAACCTGTCTTGGCATTTCTACATGCCATTTTTACTGTAGTAGCTATAATACTGGAGAACTCTTTGAATGTATGTTCGGGTTTCTTCAAAGGGGGGCACACCCCCATACTGCTTTACAGCATTTGGTCCAGCATTATAGGCAGCTAAAGCCAAAATAAGATTGTTGTTAAAAAGCCTTAACATCTCCTTAAGATAGGCTGTTCCACCTGCTAGGTTTTTTATGGGATGGTATGGATCATCAACCCCCATGTCATAGGCTGTGCCTGGCATAAGCTGCATAAGCCCCATAGCCCCCTTAGGAGATACAGCCCTAGGATTAAAGTTAGATTCTGCCTTCACAACAGCCTTTACAAGGTTAGGGTCAACGCCATGGGCTTTAGCAACCTCTTTTATGTGTTGGTCAAGTAACTTCTCATAATAGGGATTACCAGCGGGAGGAACTAAAGGGGAATAGTAGGAAAAACCTGGATACCCTCGAAAGCTATAAGAAATAGAGGTTGGAACATAGGTTGTTCCTGACGAATAGGTATAAAAAATGGTTCTTTTCTTCTGAGCATCCTTTTTAAGGTATTTTATAAGCTTTTCAGTGTATTGCTTAGAAGATAACCTTACAGGCACATTGGTAAAATGAATAACCCCCTTTTCATCAACATAAGTATATATCTCAGCATTACTAAGGGAAACACTCCAAAGCATAACAACCAAGGTGGCAAGAAGCGGTAAAAAACTGTTTCCAGCCCTTCCTACTACCACCATGGCTTCCCCCGACTTTTTTTAAAGCTATTCAACTTTTTGCCAATCCTCCATAAACTTTTTTATTCCTATATCGGTAAGAGGATGGGCAATAAGCTGTTCTATTACTTTAAAAGGAATTGTGGCAATGTCAGCTCCAATCTTTGCTGCTTCAAGCACATGCAAGGGATTTCTTATACTGGCAACAATCACTTCCGTTTCAAAAAGATAATTAGCAAATATATCTACAATGTCTCTTACAAGGTTCATACCAATGGAGGAGATATCGTCAAGCCTTCCAACGAAGGGACTTACGTAGGTAGCTCCAGCTTTTGCAGCCAGAAGAGCTTGAATAGGATTAAAAATAAGGGTTACGTTGGTTTTTATGCCTTCTTGAGAAAGCACCTTAACAGCCTTAAGACCTTCTTTTGTCATGGGAATTTTAACCACCACATTGGAATCAATCGAAGCAAGATCCTTTGCCTCTTCTATAAGATCCCTTGCTTTGGTGCTAACAGCCTCAGCACTGACAGGTCCTTGAACAATTTCACAAATAGTCTTTATGTGCTTTCTAAAGGCTTCCCTTCCCTTTATATTCTCCTTCGCAATAAGAGATGGATTGGTTGTAACCCCATCCAGAACGCCAAGTTCGTGAGCCATTCTGATTTCATCAAGATTGGCGGTGTCAATAAAAAACTTCATTCTTCCACTTCCTCCTTCATTCTTTTCATATAGGCATTTTTACAGGCTTCACTGCAAAAATACAATTCCTTACCGTCCCTATTAACCCTAATGGCTTTGTCTTTCACGAAATATACTCCACACTCTGGATCCTGAACAAGCTCAGCAGGCACCGATTCATGCTTATAAGTGAATTTGTCAAAAGTTTTTTCTCCAGTTCCTTCAAGCATTCTTTTTATATATTTCCAGGCTTTATAGCAGAGGTAAATTAGCAATAGGAAAAATATCCAGCGTATCATAAAGCTATCCTTTTAACCTTCTGCCCCTTTGGCGAAAGATTTTTGAGTAGCTCTTTTACACTCTTTTTTAAAACCGGATGGAACCAGGAAGGGGCTATTTCCACCATAGGAACAAGAACAAACCTTCTCAGATGAAGTAATTTATGGGGAATCGTCAGGTTCTCACTCTCTAGCAGGAGGTTGTCATAAAAGAGAATATCCAGATCTATTGCTCTAGGCCCCCACCGAAAGCTCTGGGTTCTACCAAGTTGCCTTTCTATCTCCTTAAGCCCAAAAAGCATCTCCTGGGGATCAAGGCTGGTAGAGCCAATTAATGCCCCATTTACAAACCAGTTCTGCTCCCTATAGCCCTGGGGTTCCGTATAATACCAGGACGAAAGCTTCTCTACCTTACAAATTCCATTATCTACCAAAGCCTTTACAGCAGATTGACAACACCTAAGGGTGTCCCCAAGATTACTTCCTACGCCTAGGGCAACCTTATGCATAAAGTTTCCTTAGCCGTTCTATAGCTTTCTCTATTCTTTCCTTGGAAACAGTAAGAGCTATCCTAATATACCCCTCTCCCGCTTCGCCAAAGCCATTTCCAGGAGTGACCACCACACCAGCCTTTTCTATCAACTTCATGGAAAAGCTAGTAGATGTTTCCCCTGGGGGAACAGGACACCATACATAAAAGGTGGCCTTCGGGATAAAGGGAGAAAAACCCATTTCCCGAAGTCCCTTAATTAAGACATCTCTTCGCTCCTTGTATATCCTTTGCATTTCTAAGACACAGCTTTGATCTCCCTCAAGAGCAACTATTCCAGCCTTCTGAATAGCGTTAAAAGCACCTGAATCTATATTGCTCTTAACCTGGCCAAGTCCTTTAATAACGTGGCGATTTCCTACGGCGAAACCAAGTCTCCAACCCGTCATGTTGTAGGTCTTCGAAAGGGAATGAAACTCTATTCCCACATCCTTTGCCCCTTTCACCTCAAGAAAGCTTACAGGCTTATACCCGTCAAAGGCAAGCTCCGAATAAGCAGCATCATGGCAAACAATAATTTCATATTTCTTGGCAAAGGCAACAACCCTTTCAAAAAAGTCCACTTCTGCGGTAGCACTGGTGGGATTATTGGGATAATTTAAAAACATCATCTTTGCCTGTCTCGCTACCGAAGGAGGAATAGCTTCCAGATCTGGAAGAAAGTTATTTTCTGCAGTAAGGGGCATAAAATAAGAACGGCCACCTGCAAGGATAGTTGCTGAATTATAGACAGGATAGGCAGGAGAAGGCACAAGAACCACATCTCCCGGATTGACAAAGGCAAGAGGAATATGGGCTATTCCTTCCTTAGAACCTATAAGGGTTATCACCTCCTGAGAAGGTTCAAGGGAAACACTAAAACGCTTTTCATACCACCTAGCTACAGTATTCCTAAAATCATTCATGCCAGAGTAGGAAGGATACCTATGGGTTGAAGGATCCTCTACCGCCTTTTTCAGAGCATCAATAATATGTTTTGGCGTTGGAAGGTCTGGGTCACCTACTCCAAGGTCAATAACATCTATTCCCTTTGCTTGAACCTCAGACTTTATGCGATCAAGCTCTTGAAACAAATAAGGCGGAAGAGCTTTAAGACGATCTGCTACTTCGAACATTCTCCTTAGCCTCCTTTATTTTAATCCCAAAACATCAAACATGTCGTAAAATCCATTAGGCTTTCCAACTATCCATCTTGCAGCTCTAAGAGCACCCCTTGCAAAGTTGTCTCTACTGTGAGCCCTGTGAATTATCTCTATTCTTTCTCCAAGGCTAGCAAATATAACGGTATGTTCTCCCACAATATCTCCAGCCCTTACAGTCTGAACCCCAATCTCGTCTCTTCTCCTTTCCCCTATGATTCCCTTTCTTTCGAAAGTAGCCACTTTTTGCCAATCTAGGGATCTCGCTTGAGCTATAATTTGACCTATCTTTATAGCGGTTCCGCTTGGGGCATCCTTTTTAAACCTGTGATGGGCTTCAACTATTTCTACGTCAAAATCAGATCCCAAAAGCTTTGTAGTAAACTCAACGAGCTTGAAAAGCACATTAACACCAACACTCATATTCGGAGAAAGCACCACAGGAATATCCCTGGAAAGAGCTTTAATCTTTTCTATTTGCTCGGAAGAAAATCCTGTTGTTCCAATTACTATAGGGATTCCTTTTTGAGAGCAAAGAATGGCGTGATTTACTGATGCCTCGGGCGATGTAAAATCTATCACCACCAAAGCCTTTGAAATAACTTCCTCAGCATTTTCGGAAACAACAAGACCTTCCGGAGCGAGAGAAACAACGGTTTTTACTGGTTTCCCAATCATGGGATGGGAAGTTCTTTCCCAGCCACCAACAAGCTCCATATCCTCAGATTCACATACAAGCTGGCTAATACGGCTTCCCATCCTCCCTGCAATACCTGCTACAGCAACCTTTAACATAACTACTCCTCATAGTTTAAATAGCTACCACAGAAAGCTTCCTTACTACAATTTTGCCTTCCCAACAAAGTTTTTATACAAGCCCGTATTGTTTCAAGACACCTTGAAGCTTTGCCCTATTTGAATCAGACAAAGGAGCCAGGGGAAGGCGAACTTCGTCGCTTGGAATCTTTCCCATCATTGCAAGAGCAGCCTTTACAGGCGATGGATTGGTCTCACAAAAGAGAATATGGCAAAGAGAAAGAAGCTTATAGTGCAATCTTCTTGCCTCATCCCATTTTCCTTCTAAAGCAAGTCTACACATTTCAGCCATCTCTTTGGGGGCAATATTTGATACAACCGATATTACCCCCTTACCTCCAACGCTCATAAGGGGAAAAGTAAGATAGTCCTCTCCCGAAAGAACCGAGAAGTCTTCACCACACCTACTGATTATCTCCATAATCTGCTTCATAGAACCTGAAGCTTCCTTAATGCCCACTATGTTGTCAATCTTGGAAAGCCTTTCTATCGTTTCAGGCTCTATATTTACAGCGGTTCTTCCGGGGATGTTGTAGAGAATAATAGGAATATCAACAGTTGAAGCTACCTTAGCAAAGTGTCTATAAAGACCTTCTTGAGTCGGCTTATTGTAATAGGGGCTTATCATAAGAGCAGCATCCGCTCCAGCCTTGTAAGCATGACGAGTAAGCCTTATGGCTTCTTCGGTGCTATTTGACCCCGTTCCTGCAATAACAGGAACCCTTTTGTTAACCTGCTCTATCGTTATCTCAACAACCCTTTCATGTTCTTCAAAGGAAAGGGTAGCAGATTCACCGGTGGTGCCACAGGGAACAATACCGTTTGTCCCGTTTTCAATCTGAAATTCAATAAGCTGGCGTAATGACTCCTCATCTACTTTTCCATCCTTAAAAGGTGTTACTATGGCTACAAAAGCTCCTTTGAACATATTTTACTCCTTCTCGTTTTCAAGGGTTTCCTTCCACATAAAACCTTCATAAACAACCAAGGCTTGGCCTTCCAAAAAAACATTGGAGATACTTCCATCAGAGGAGACATCGAAAAATACCCTTATAACCTCTCCGCCTCTTGTGTGAACTGAAACAGGAGAGCTTGCTTTGTTTAACTTTGACGCTATCAAGGCAGAGGCTATAGAACCTGTTCCACAGGCAAGGGTTTCATCTTCTACGCCCCTTTCGTAGGTTCTTATGAAAAGATTATGCTCGTCCTGGACATAGGCGAAATTTACATTCGTCCCTGCAGGCATGAAATATTCGTGATATCTTATAGATCTTCCAATGCCTACAACATCCTGTTTTTCTAGAAGTTCTCTTGTAGAAAGCATTAATACAACATGGGGCACACCAATGTTTACAAAATGAACATTATAAAAGCTTCCTTCCAAAGGTAGCTCAATGTTAGTTTTTAAGCTATGAACCGATGGAATCTGAACCTTTACAAATCTAGAATCCTCCCTGACTTCAGCCTTCACAAAGCCAGCCTTCGTTCTAAATACCATGGAAGGCTTCTTTACTATGTTCTTAAGCCACACAAAACGGCTTGCACAACGAGCTCCATTTCCGCACATCTCCGCTTCACTTCCATCTGCATTAAAAAAACGCCATGAAAAATCCACTTCAGGATCTTCTTCAATGAAGATAAGACCATCTGCACCAGTAGAAACCTTTCTTCTACAGGCTCTTCTGGCAAATTCAGCCATTTCTTCAGGCTTTATAAGTAGCTTTCGATTATCTATGATAATGAAGTCGTTACCACTTCCTGTCATTTTCATAAAAGGGATCTTTTCCAAATCTATTGAAAACTTCATAGCTTCCTTCTCCTAGCTTAGGAAAGCCAAGCCGGAATTTTTTCAAGTCTTATAAGGTCTTCCCAGGTTTCCCTTTCCCTAATAATGTCGTAGGAGCTTCCTCTAACTATTATTTCTGCAGCCCTTGGTCTTGAGTTGTAATTGGAAGACATGGTAAAACCATAGGCTCCAGCACTCATCACTGCTATTAGATCACCTCTTCCAAGTTTTTCAATATTTCTTTCTCTTGCCAGAAAATCTCCCGATTCACAGATTGGACCAACAATATCTACCACTTCTTTAGGAGCACCAGGATTAAGCTTTACTGGTTTTATGGCGTGATAGGAGTTGTAAAGGCTTGGTCTTATAAGGTCATTCATAGCAGCATCAACAATGATAAACTTCTTGGTTGGCGTTTCTTTTCTGTAAACAACCCTCGTAAGAAGAATACCAGCATTTCCAACAATCACCCTTCCAGGTTCGAAGATAAACTTGCAATTAAGTCCTTTTAACTCCTTCATGAGTGCTTCAGCATACTCAGAGGGATGAGGTGGTTCTTCCTTGTCATAGGTAATGCCAAGGCCTCCACCAAGATCAACATACTTTATGGGAATTCCCCTATTGATTAGCTCCTGTATAAGAGTTTTTAACTTTCTTACCGCATCAACAAAGGGACTAATATCGGTAAGCTGACTTCCTATATGACAGTCAACTCCAACAATGTCAATATTTTCAAGTTTCCTTGCCCTTTCATACTCTTCAAGAGCAAGTTTTATGTCTATTCCAAACTTGTTTTTCTTCATTCCAGTGGAGATATAGGGATGGGTTTGGGGATCCACATCGGGGTTTACCCTTATAGCTATTGGAGCTCTTTTACCAAGAGTTTTTGCCCTCTCATTTATAACCTCAAGCTCCTCTGAAGACTCTATATTGAACATAAGGATGGATTCAGAAAGGGCATAATCAATCTCTGAGATGGTTTTACCAACCCCAGAATAAACAATATTTTCAGGGGGAATGCCAGCCTTCCTTGCCCTGTAGAGCTCTCCTCCAGAAACAATATCAGCTCCTCCCCCCATGGAACCCATAAGCCTTAGAATAGCAATGTTTGAATTAGCCTTTACAGCAAAACAAGTAAGATGGTCTATTCCTTTAAAGGATTCATCAAAAACCCTAAAGTGATGGGTTAAAGTGGCATGACTATAAACATAACAAGGAGTTCCCACTTCCTCCGCAATTTTTTCTAAGGGCAAATCCTCACAATAAAGTTCGTTCCCAACATAGTGGAAATGATGCATTCCCTTCCTTTTACCTCCTTTTTGTCTATTTGGATGGCTTTATAAAAACGTTTCTTATTTCTACCCAGGCTGATGTAACTCCTTCGGTCTTTGATAAATCCGCTGAAACGGAAGATATCGCATAGCTATAGACAACATTGGGCAGGGCGGTTTTATCCACAAAGGGAGGATGAACCACAGGTTTGCCGTTTAACCTTACTATTTTACCGTCCTCTTGTTTTCTATAAACATTGTAGCCTGCTATATTTTTAGAAAAGGGTTCAATCCAGTGCACTTCTAAGCCTTCTTTGCCCGGCACAACCCAAACTCTTTCAGGAGGTGGGGGAAGAATTTTTGTTTTGGCTCTAGCTTTTGCCACTATAGCAGGCTTTCCCCAAACAGTTATAGAGTCCTTAGTATAGTAAGGAGTAACCCTGTAATCATAAAAACCTCCAGGCTCTACCTTGCTGTCAAGTAAACTTGTATCGCGATAATTAGCCTCGGAAATAACAATCCAAGGTTCTTCCCCTTTTTTTCTTTCCACCAAAAAATTTAAATTCCCAATGTATTCTTTACATTTATCAGGACAAACGAGCCACTCCACCAAAATTCCCTTATCGCTTGCTTTAGCTCCTATTTTCTTTATTACATCGAGAGGCTCATAAACCTTAACATCCGTAGTTTTAGAAGTAAAAAGGGTTCTCATATTTTCTTTGTTCTTCACAACAATTCTATACCTGTAGGCATGGCGAGGCAAAACCGAAGAATCCTTCCAGAAGACTCTTCCATCATCGCTTACCCTAGCTTCCTCGGGGTAAGCTGGATGAATACACTTTGAACTTGTCCATCCTGAACCAAAGCAAGTTTCACAACCATCAGCTTCCTCCCAACCTATCTCAGCCTTTTCCACAACAAAGCAGTAAGGATAGTTGGAAAGCCTTTTAGTATAATCAGGAATTACCCAGGAAAGCTCAACACCATCGGGATATATCTGAGTCTTTATGCCTTCTATTTCCGGGGACTTATAGCTTACAACAGGCATGGGAAATTCTTTTTTGCCACAGGAAGTCATCATAAAGGGAAATAATCCAAGAATCCCAATGATGAAAAAGGCTTTTCTCATTTTTAAAGCTCCTCTTTTTTATATTTAAAGGGTTTGGTAAAACCCGAAGTTTTAGAATTTGACCTTTTCAAGCCTTGGGAATGTCAAGCTTACGCTGATATATGTAGATCTTAGCTTCCTTAATAGCCTTTTCAACCATGGAAAAAGATGTTCCTCCGAGGGAGTTTCTTCTTTCTACCGCCTTTCTAAGATCTAGAATCTCAAAAACCCTCTCGTCAAAGCCTTTATAAAACTGTTTGAACTCTTCCAAAGAACAATCTTTAAAGTCTTTGTTATTTTGTACGCAATATTTTACAAGCTGACCAACAATATGGTGAGCCCTTCTGAAGGGAACACCATAGGCTGTAACCAAAAAATCTGCTATATCCGTTGCAAGAATCCAACCTTCCTGAAGAGCCTTTTCCATCCGATCTTCCCTTATCTTAATTTCAGGTAACATAGAAGTAAGAAGTTTCAAAGTAGCGATAACCGTATCGGCAGTATCAAAAAGGGGGATCTTATCCTCTTGAAGATCTCTGTTATAGGAAAGAGGAAGGGCTTTCATAATAGTAAGAAGGGACACAAGATTTCCATAGACCCTTCCTGTTTTTCCCCTCATAAGCTCTGCCACATCGGGATTTTTCTTTTGAGGCATGATACTTGATCCAGTGCAGTAAGCGTCGCTAATTTCAATAAAGCCAAATTCTGAAGTAGACCACAAAACAAGTTCCTCAGCCAGCCGACTTATATGCATCATCAAAATAGCAGAACAGGAAAGAAATTCTATCAGATAATCCCTGTCGCTTACAGCATCTATGCTGTTTCTAGTTATGTTTTCAAAGTTCAGATACCTAGCGGTAAGCTTCATATCTATAGGAAAGGTTGTCCCAGCCATAGCAGCACTTCCAAGAGGTAGAACATCTGTCCTTTTATAGCAATCGGAAAAACGCTCTTCATCCCTTCTAAACATCTCAAAGTAAGCCATAAAGTGGTGGCTCAAAGCTACTGGTTGAGCATGCTGGAGGTGGGTATAACCAGGCATTACAACAGACATGTTGCGCTCGGCAAGGTTTACCAAAACCTCCATCAGATTAATTAACTCACTTCTTATGGTCACTATTACATCTTTAAGATAAAGCCTCATGTCGAGGCTTATTTGATCATTTCTACTCCTAGCAGTGTGGAGCTTTCCGCCAACATCGCCTATTTTCTGAATAAGTCTTTGCTCAATAGCCATGTGGATATCTTCATAGGAGGGATCAAATGAAAATTCTCCCCTTTCTATTTCCCTTTGAATTTCCCCAAGGGCTTCTATAATCTGTAAGGCTTCATCATGGGTTAGGATGCCACATTCTGCAAGCATCTTACAGTGGGCAATACTGCCTGCTATATCGTAACGATAGAGCCTCCAATCGAAGCTAAGAGACTCCGTGTATCGTTCAACCTCTCCCAAAGTGGATTTATCAAAGCGACCTTGCCACGGCTTAAGAGGCATATCCACACTCCCCTAGCTCTTAACCTAAGCTCCTTCCAACCAAAGAAGCAATCTTTAATCTTAGCCCCTGAAGCCTTATAAAACCAGTAGCATCTGCCTGGTTATAGACCTCATCCGCTTCAAAGGTTGCAAAACTTGGCTGATAAAGAGATCTTTCAGACTTTCTCCCAAGCACTATTACATTGCCCTTGTAAAGCTTAAGCCTCACAGTTCCATAGACCGTCTCTTGAGCAAGATCCATTATGCTCTGAAGGAGCTTCCTTTCAGGGCTAAACCAGAAGCCGTAATAAACAAGCCTAGAATATTCAGGTATCAGAGAGTTTCTTATATGTAGCACCTCTCTATCCATAGTTATGGATTCTATTGCCTTGTGGGCTACATGAAGTATTGTTCCACCAGGAGTCTCATAGACACCCCTTGACTTCATTCCCACAAAACGGTTTTCTACAATGTCTGTCCTACCTATACCATGCCTTCCGCCAAGTACATTTAAGTGCTTAAGAAGTTCCGAAGGGGTCATCCTTTTGCCATTAACAGCTACAGGATCTCCCCTTTCGTAATCAATCTCTATAATTTCTGGTTCATCTGGAGCTTTTTCAGGGCTTACTGTTAGAATAAACATGTCTTCAGGAGGAGAAGCCCAGGGATCTTCTAGGATTCCCCCCTCGTAGCTTATATGGAGAAGGTTTCTGTCCATGCTGTAAGGCTTTTCCTGGGTAACCGACACAGGGATATTGTGCTTCCTGGCAAAGTCTATAAGCTCGCTTCTTGATTTAAAACTCCACTCCCTCCAGGGAGCAATAATCCTTATGGTTGGATCCAAAGCCATATAGGTCAACTCAAAGCGAACCTGATCATTTCCCTTGCCGGTAGCGCCATGACTTACAGCATCAGCTCCTTCACTTTTTGCTATTTCTATCTGTTTCTTGGCAATAAGAGGCCTTGCTATGGATGTTCCAAGAAGATACTGGTTCTCGTAAATAGCATTAGCCCTCAATATAGGAAAGACAAAATCTCTTACAAACTCCTCTTTGAGGTCTTCTATCACAACTTTGGTAGCACCTGTTTTCAGTGCCTTTTCTCTAAGTCCTTGAAGTTCCTCTTCCTGACCAATATCTGCCGAAAAGGCAATCACCTCGCATTTATATGCCTCAATAAGCCATCTTAAGATAACAGAAGTGTCAAGTCCACCAGAATAGGCAAGAACAACCTTTTTTACTTCTCCCATCTTATGCTCCTTACTGTAAAATCAACCATTCAAGAAGTGCCATCTGAACAAACATTCTATTTTCCGCCTGATCGAAAACAGCCGACCTTGGTCCCTCTATTATCTCGTTGGTGATCTCTTCACCTCTATGGGCGGGCAGACAGTGAAGCACTATAGCCTCTGGATGGGCGTAAGAAAGAAGCCTTTCATTTACTTGATAAGGTTTAAAAATTTCTCTCCTTTTGGCCTCTTCTTCCTCTTGTCCCATGCTTGTCCAAACATCCGTATTGATCACCTGGGCATTTTTTACAGCCTCAACAGGATCTTCCGTTAACACTACTTTGCTATCTTTTTTGATCTTTGCAATTATGTCGGGATGGGGAGAAAACCCCTTCGGTGTTGCTACCCTTAGATTAATACCAAGCCTTATGGCAGCCTCAATCCAGGAATGGCAAACATTATTGCCATCACCAACCCAGGCAATAGGAAAATCCAAAGAAGATTTCTTTTCCCAAATAGTTAAGATATCACCAAGCACCTGGCAGGGATGATGTCTGTCGGTAAGACCATTTATTACAGGTATGGAAGAATACTTGGCAAATTCTTCCACTTCCTCATGGGCATAGGTTCTAATTACCAAGGCATCAATATATCTTGAAAGAACCCTGGCTGTATCAGAAATTGGCTCATTTCTTGAAAGTTGAGTTTCTTTGGAGGTCATAAATATACAGCTTCCCCCAAGATAATATATGCCCGCTTCAAAGGAAACCCTTGTCCTGGTGGAAGGTTTCATGAATAAAAGCCCAAGCACCTTGCCAGCCAAAGTCCTCACAAGACTTCCCTCTTTGTGAGCCTTTTTCAAGATCCTAGCCCTTTCTATGATAGCCCATATTTCATCTTCAGTAAGATCCCATATTGTAAGAAAATGTCTTTTCACTGCAGATCCTCCAGAATTTCGTCAAGCTCCCGGACAAGCCAATCAATTTCTTCTTTAGAGATTATAAGAGGAGGGGTAAATCTCAAAACTCTGTCCTGGGTGCAGTTAATAATGGCTCCCCTTTCAAGAGCTTTTTCTACAACCGCTTTTCCTGGCACCCCTAGTTCCACGCCAATCATAAGCCCCTTTCCCCTTACTTCCTTAACAACACTTCTTCTAGCCTTGAGTTCTTCAAGCCTTTCGATGAAATACTTCCCTTTGGCTGTAACCTCCTCAAGGAAAGCTGGATTGCCTATGATTTTAATAGTTTCAAGGGCAACGGCGGTTACAAGGGGTCCCCCACCAAAGGTTGAAGCGTGACTTCCTGGTTCAAAAGCCTTGGCTACCTCTTTGGTTGCAACCATTGCACCAATAGGAAGTCCATTTGCAAGAGCTTTAGCAAGAGTCATGATATGAGGTGTGACTCCTTCATGTTCGTAAGCAAAAAGCTTCCCCGTCCTCCCCATTCCAACCTGAACTTCGTCGAATATAAGCACTAAATCCTTTTCTTCGCAGATCTCTTTTACCTTTTTGAGATAACCCTCCGGGGGAATCCTTATTCCGCCTTCTCCTTGAATAGGCTCCACTATTACAGCGCAGGTTTTTTCAGTTATGGCGGATTTTAGGGCATCGATAGAACCAAACTCTACATAGGTAAATCCATCAACCAGTGGCTCAAAGCCTTTATGAAACTTGCTCTGGCCTGTAGCAGAAAGAGTGGCAAGGGTTCTTCCGTGAAAGGAGTTTTTCATTGTGATGATATGGTATCTTCCATAGCCGTATTTATCAAAGCTATATTTCCTTGCAAGCTTTATAGCTGCCTCATTTGCTTCCGCACCGCTATTACAGAAGAATACCTCGTCACCAAAGGAACGCTTTACAAGCTCTTCCGCAAGTCTCACCTGCTGTTCTGTGTAAAATAGGTTGGAAACATGGATAAGCCTTCCAGCCTGCTTGCAAATAACCTCTGTAAGGACATCGGGACAATGACCAAGATTACAAACCGCTATTCCTCCAAGAAAGTCTATATATTCCTTGCCATTTATATCCCAGAGCCTCGTCCCCTTTCCCCTTACAAAGATCACAGGTTGTCTCAGGTAGGTGTTACATATAACGGATTTACAGGTTTCTATTATATCATCCATGGCTTCTATCCCTTTATAATCTCAGTTCCTATACCGGAGCTTGTGAACATTTCAAGAAGCACAGCATGGGGTATTCTTCCATCAATGACATGAACCTTTTCCACGCCATCCATCAAGGCAGAGACAGCACACTTTACCTTTGGAATCATTCCCCCACTTATGGTTTCGTTTTGAATAAGCTCTAGAGCTTCTGAAACGGTAATGCTAGAAATAAGATTCCCCTTCTTATCGAGAACTCCCGGAACATCGGTCATAAGGATAAGTTTTGATGCTTTTATGGCAGAAGCTATAGCTCCTGCAACAAGATCAGCATTTATATTAAAGGTTTCCCCGTTGGGGCCAACCCCCACGGGAGCAATAACTGGAATAATCTGGCTCATTTCCAGAAGCTTTATAACTTCCTCATTGACCCTTTTTACCTCACCAACAAGCCCTATGTCTATAATCTCCGGTGGCTGGTCATCGCCCTGGTATTTGTAAATATGCATCTTTGTAGCTTGAATAAGTCCTGCATCCTTTCCACTGAGCCCAATAGCCTTTCCACCATGCTTATTTATAAGCCTTACGATGTCTTTGTTTACCTTCCCCGCCAAAACCATTTCAACAATATCCATAGTCTCTTCGTCGGTTACCCTCATACCCTCTCGGAAAAGGCTTTTCTTACCAATTTTTTTAAGCATCTCACCAATCTGGGGGCCACCACCATGAACAATGACAGGATTTATTCCTATATACTTAAGAAGCACCATGTCTTGAGCGAAGGAATCTTTAAGAGATTCCTCAACCATGGCGTGACCACCGTATTTTATAACGACGGTCTTACCGTAAAACTTCCTTATGTAGGGAAGGGCTTCGCTTAGTATTTTGGCTCTTTCAATCATTTCGTCTATCATTAGCTCACTCCAACCGCTACTTCGAGCCTCAACCTTGAGGGTGAGGCATGGCAATCCACCGTTAAAGAATATATCTACTAAGATCCTGATCCTCTATAATGTCTTTCAACACTTCAAAAACATACTGCCTGGTAATCCCTATAGTTTGACCCTTTAACTCGGGAGCATGGAAGGAGATATCGGAAAGAAGCTTTTCCATGATGGTGTGAAGCCTTCTTGCACCTATGTTTTCGGTTCTACTGTTAACTTCGTAAGCAATTTCAGCAATGGCTTCTATAGCATCATCTTCAAAAACAAGCTCAACTCCTTCAGTGGCAAGCAGGGCTTTATACTGGGTAATCAGAGCATTTTGGGGTTCTGTGAGAATCCTTACAAAATCTTCCTTTGTAAGAGGTTTTAGTTCAACCCTTATGGGGAAGCGACCCTGAAGCTCCGGTATCAAATCAGAGGGCTTAGCAATATGAAAAGCTCCCGAAGCAATAAAAAGAATATGATCCGTTTTAACCATACCATACTTTGTCATTACTGTTGAGCCCTCAACAATGGGAAGTAAATCCCGCTGAACACCTTCTCTTGAAACATCAGGACCACCTGTAGCATCCCTTCCAACAATCTTGTCTATCTCATCGATGAAAATGATGCCAGACTGTTCCACCCGTTCTATGGCTAACTTTATAACTTTATCCATGTCAATAAGCTTTTGACATTCCTCCTCTATAAGGATTTCTTTGGCTTCCGGAATCTTGACCTTTCTCTTCTTAGTTCTTCTTGGCATCATAGAGTTAAGCATCTCTCTTATGCTGTAATCGATCTCTTCTAAACTCGTGCCGGTAAAAATTTCTATCATGGCACTGGATCGATCGGAAACTTCAATCTCTACGTATCTTTCATCAAGCTCCCCTTCCCTTAAGAGCTTTCTTAGCTTTTCTCTTGTGCTATCGATATCATCAACGGGCTGTTCTTCTCCTGTTTCATCAACAACTGAAAGATGGCTGTTTCTAGTGGAACGGGATCTTCTTCTGGAGGAGGGAAGGAGTATATCAAGGAGCTTTTCTTCCGCTATAGCTTCAGCCTTCGATCTTACCTTCTCCATCTCCTCAGCTTTTACCATGTTAACAGCTATGTCTGTAAGATCTCGAATCATCGATTCCACATCCCTTCCAACATAACCAACCTCAGTAAACTTTGTGGCTTCCACTTTGATGAAAGGAGACTGAGCAAGCTTTGCAAGCCTTCTTGCAATTTCGGTTTTGCCAACTCCCGTAGGACCAATCATTATAATATTCTTTGGAGCAATCTCATCCCTTAGATGTTCTGGAACTTGCTGTCGCCTCCATCGATTTCTAAGAGCAATTGCAACCATCCGCTTTGCTTCCTGCTGTCCTACAATATATTTGTCAAGCTCTTTAACTATTTCTGCAGGCGTAAGAGGATTGTTCATATTTCAAGCTCCTCAATAATAAATTCTTGATTTGTATATATACATATTGAAGCAGCAATCTTCATTGCTTCCTCTACAATTTGTCTGGGCTCCAGGTTCGAATGTTTAATCAGAGCCTTGGCTGCAGCAAGGGCATAAGGAGCCCCCGAGCCAATAGAAGCTACATTGTCATCAGGCTCTATAACATCACCACTTCCACTTATAATAAGACATTCACTCTTATCCATCGCAATAAGCATTGCTTCAAGGCGTCTTAGAATTTTATCTGTTCTCCAGTCCTTGGCAAGCTCAACCGCTGCCCTTTTGAGATTTCCATTGTATTGCTCAAGTTTTGCCTCAAGCCTTTCAAAGAGGGTAAAGGCATCGGCGGTAGCACCTGCAAAGCCAGCAAGCACCCTTCCGTGATACATCTTTCTAACCTTTTTAGCTCCATGCTTTACAATAGTATCTCCAAGGGTAACCTGCCCATCACCAGCCATAATAGCCTTGTCTTTGTGTCTCAAAGCCAGAACCGTAGTGCTCCTAATCTTCATGTTTTCTACTCCTTAGATGAGCTCTGTCGTAAACTTCCGTAAGGCGACCCCAGTCCAGATGGGTATACTTTTCAGTAGTGGCAACCTTTGAATGGCCAAGCATTTCCTGAATAGCCCTTATATCTGCACCTGCGCTAAGAAGGTGGGTAGCAAAGCTATGTCTTAAGGCATGGGGTCCTACAAACCTCTGAGCCCCTGCACTGAGAAGTTCTCTTTGGAGTATCCAATGGACAGACCTTGTTGTTAAAGGCTTTCCAAAACGGTTTTTAAAAAGAACATTGGAAAGATTCCTTTTTAACGGCTCCTGCTCTTCTAAACTCTTAAGGTAGCTTCTAATGGCAGATAGGGCAGTATCCCCAATGGGAACCTTTCTTTCTTTGCTTCCTTTGCCATGAACCCTGATAAATCCCCCTGAAAAATCTACATCCTCTTCAAGGAGCTTTACAATCTCGCCCACTCTAACGCCTGTAGAATAAATGGTTTCGTAAAGAGCCCAATTTCTAAAAGAAAGCCAGGAGCCATCCTGGAAAGCTTTCTTTTTCAAATATTCCAAAAAATTGAATACCTCGTCAACGTCCATATAAGAAGGATGGTCTTGAGGAAGCTTTGGATTAAGAAGCACTTCCGCTGGATTGTTGGTTTCCTGAAATCTTTCTTCCAGGAACTTATAAAAACTTCTAAAAGTAGAAAGCTTCCTCGCCTGAGATTTTTTACTTATAGACATAGAACCAAGAAAATGAAGAATATGATGATGGGAAAGAAAAGATGTATCCATCCCTTTAGAACCATAATTTTCTTCCAGCCATGAAGAAAAACCAATGAGATCAGCCCTGTAAGCCCTTATGGTTTCGGGGCTTGCTCTCCTTTCCTTCGCTAGATATTCAATAAAGAGGCTAATAGCTTCTTTAATGTCCATCCCTTGCCTTTCCACTTCATTCTTTCATAAAGAAAGCTATAATTTACCACACAAAGAAGAAATAGCAAAATTTTATTGACCCGAAAAAAAATTAATGATTCAAAATTCAACTCTACTTTACAGGAGGAGGTTTTTAAGATGGAGAATGAGCTATTTTTTTCCGAGCCCCTTACCCTTACGATGACAAGAACGCTTAAAGTTAAAGAAGTTCTTCATGCGAGAAAATCGGAGTATCAGCTTATAGAGGTTGTTGATTCGGAAGTCTATGGAAGGGTGCTTTTTCTTGACAGGCGATTTCAAACCTCCGAAAGGGAGGAGTTTTTTTATCATGAAAGCCTCGTCCATCCTGCTATGATGACCCATGAAGAGCCAGTTTCTGTGCTTGTGATAGGTGGCGGTGATGGAGGAGCCATAGAAGAGGTTGCTAAATATCCAAGTGTAAAAAAGATAAAGATGGTTGAACTCGATGGAGAGGTCATAGAAGTTTCCAAAAAATATCTTCCTTCAGTTAATGGAAATGTTTTTGATGACCCAAGAGTTGAACTTCACATAGGTGATGGAAGAGCCTTCTTAGAAAACTGTAAGGAACAATTCGACATAATTATCCTTGATCTTACAGATCCTATGGAGCCGTCAAAATATGTCTATACCAGGGAATTTTACGAACTATGTAAAGCAAGGTTAAATCCAGGAGGCATCCTTTCCCTTCATAATGATTCCCCCTTTTTCTATCCAGAGGCTTTTAATGTAATAACAAAAACAGTAAAATCAGTATTTGAAAACTTCAAACAGTTTGTAAACTTTATTCCTGGCTATCTCTTTGATTTTGCCTTTTCTATATGTTCCAATCAGAAAATGGAAGAACTGGGATTGGATGAGTTGTTAAGAAGATTTAAAACCAGAGGCATTGGGGAGCTGATGTGGTATTCGCCGGAAAAGCACGCCTCTCTTTTTATACTTCCGGGATATGCCAGGAAAATTCTTGAAAAACACTGCGAAATCTCTACCGACGAAAAGCCTTACACAATCACAACTTATCCAGTGGAGGAATTATGTTAGAAGGTTTTGATAGAGCTTCATACGGAAAAATCTCAAAAAATGCCAAATGCACAAGATGTAAAGAAAGAGCCTACGTTCATCTTCCATCTCACCATGCAAATTTTTGCGAAGTCTGTTTTTTGTATTTTTTTAAAAGGCTTGTGAGAAAGGCTTTGGTATTCTTTAGGGTCAATCCTGCAACGCCTATACTAGTTGCAGTCTCAGGGGGCAAGGATTCTCTTGCCCTGTGGGATGTCCTTAATGAACTCGGATACAAAACGGAAGGAATCCATATTGACCTTGGAATAAAAGGTTTTTCTGAAGCCTCGAGGGAGGCATCGGAAAGATTTGCCTTAAGTAGAAACCTTACTCTAAGGGTTTATTCTTTAAAGGAAATCTTCGGCTTTGACCTTCCAGAGATAAAGAAACTAACAAAGCGAGCTGTTTGTTCTACCTGTGGCGCTTTGAAAAGGCAGTTTTTAAACCGCCTTGCCCTCCAGAATGGATTCAATACTATTGCCACAGGTCACAACCTAGATGATGAAGCAAGCAGGCTTCTTGGAAATATCTTAAGGCACAAGCACCAGTATTTGGAAAAGACCTATCCCTTTCTTCCAGCAGTGGAGGGGATAATGCCTTCCCGAATAAAACCCCTTTACAGGCTGGAGGCTGAAGAAATAAGGATTTACTGCCAAATAAGAAAGATAGAGTTCTTCCAGGAGAAATGTCCTTTTTCTAAAGGCGCAACCAATCATATGTTTTTGGAAGCTCTAACATATCTAGAGCGCAAGATGCCCGGCACAAAAAGAGATTTTCTTTTTGGATATCTAAAGTCAAAATCTTTACCTCTTGTTGATAGAGCTTCTTTAAAGGCCTGCGTCAAATGCGGTGCCTTTTCTTATGATGAAATTTGTTCTGTGTGCAAGTTAAAGGAGGCAATCTCCAAGCCATCTTCTAAGGAAACTCAATATGAGAATTGAGATAGAGGCCATACTTTTTGACTTTGACGGAACCCTTGCAAAGCTTACCATTGATTTTAGTAAACTCAAGGAGGACATTAAGAAGCTATGTAGATCCTACACTGTCTATGACTTTGACCCTTCCCTTCCAGTTCTTGAAATTGTAGAAGCGGTTTCAGATTACTTAAGGGATACTGATCCCTTCAGGGCAGATAGTTTTTTTAAGGAAGCCCACTCCCTTATAAAAGACAGAGAACTTGAATCCGCAAGGAATGGAGAACTCTTTTATTTCACAAGGCCTCTCCTTAGAAATCTTAGGGAGTGGGGGCTAAAGATAGGAATAATTACGAGAAACTGCGCTGACGCTGTAAGAATAGTATTTCCCGACATCCTAGACTATTGCGACATTTTTCTACCAAGGGATAGGGTAAGAAGGGTAAAACCAAATCCTGAACACCTCTTGGTTGCTTTGGAGAAGCTAAAGGTTTCTCCCCAGAAGGCTCTTACTGTGGGAGACCATTTAATAGACCTAAAGGCTGGTCTAATGGCTGGAACGTGGACTGCTGGGGTAAATTCTGATAAATCGAAAAGGGAAGAGTTTTTATTTCAAGGATCTCATTGGGTAGCTTCTAATTGTAAGGATTTATTTGAAGAACTGCTGAGAGCTGGAGTTATTAAGATATCTAAAGACCTATGAAGGTAAAGACTACCTTTAAGAAGGATGAGAAAATAAAAGTGATAAGCTTCGATTTGGATGGAACACTGGTAGATCATTCCTTTGCTGATGCGGTGTGGATTGATGGAATGGCAAAGCTTTATTGTAAGAAGACAGGAATAGACATCGAAAAAGCCAAAAAAGAAATACTTAGAAACTACGACGAAATAGGAGATCATTCCACTAAATGGTATGATTTAGATTATTGGTTTTCTAAGCTGAATTTAGAGGGATCCCCTCGAGAGCTAATGGAAGCGCATAAAGACAAAGTTAGATTGTATGATGGCGTAAAAGATGTTCTGGAAAATCTATGTAAAAAGTACCGCCTTGTTCTTTTTTCTAATGCTTATAGGCCTTTTATGGAGATTGAGATTGAGCAAAGTGGTATAGGAGCTTATTTTGAAAAAACTGTTTCATCGGTAAGTGATTTCGAAAGAGTAAAGGACACTGTAGCTTATACTAAGCTTTGCAGTCTTTTAGGTGTATCTCCTGAAGAGGTGCTTCATGTAGGAGATCATGAAAAGTTTGACCATCTCTATCCATCGGCGGTAGGTATTAGAAGTTTACTCATTTGCCATAACAAATGCTATCCGAGAGAGACCTTCAGTCTGAAGGATGTGCTGAAAATCCTTAAGTAGCTGTCCGTGGAGGCTAAGCCACAACTACTGCTGTTCCTGTTACGCTTACCATAAGCATGCCTGATTTTCCGCCACCTACTAGGGTTTCATACTCAACATCGATTCCAATAATTGCGTTAGCACCCATTTCTTTGGCTTTTTCTATCATTTCGTTCATTGCAATCTCTTTTGCCTTCCTAAGTTCTTTTTCATAGGCTCCAGCTCTACCTCCAACGATGTCGCGAACACTTGCGAAGAAATCTCTAAAGATGTTTGCTCCAACGATAACCTCTCCTGAAACTACCCCTAAATATCTAACGATTCGCATACCATCTAAATGGGAAGTGGTGGTAAGAAGCATGGGCTTCCCCTTTCTTTGAGTTTTTGGATGATTATTTTTGTTATACCTTGACCACTTTAAAAGCAAGAGTTATATTAAAATTACCTCCGTTCCCAATAACCTCTAAGTTGTGGGGGCGATTTGGGTTCGACGGGGGTCAAGAGGTTTAAGTGGCATGCCGAGTTTCCTGACGCTCGTAAAACTGTCGGGGTTAAACATAAAAGCAGCTGACGATTACGCTTACGCTGCAGCCGCCTAATACCGGCTGCCGTTCCTCTAACGAGTTCTCGCTGAGTTAGAAGGAACGTCGGAATGCGAGATAGCTATCGGTAGGAGCCTGGGATACCGGTAGCGAAATTTTATCAGGCTAGCCCTTTCGGAATCCTGCTCAGGTGGAATCCAAAGGGCGAATGTCAAAATACCTGAGCTAAGCATGTAGAAGCTTAAACCGAAGGCTTCCGGACGTGGGTTCGATTCCCACCGCCTCCACCAGTTGTGAGGAAACCTCATAGGAGGGTTTTAAATACAAAAGGTTGTTTTTTTGTTTTTCGGGACGAAGAAACGTGTTTTATTCTCATGTGCTTTTGAATGTTTTGGATCTTCATGCTTTCGGCAACCAGGCACGAATAGTTTTCGAGGGAAGTGCTACCCGACTGGTTTCAATCCTTGCTCAACAAGAACATCCTTTCCACAAGATGTATGAAGATGCAAAAATTAAAGGCCTTATTGCTGGAGCATGTTGGGCATGTTCAGCCAAAATGAAGGTTACCGAGGCTGTGGAAAAAGAGGGACTGATCCTTCTTGATGACATGAACGGACATCCCAGCATTCATCGCTTCCTTGAAGAGGGCTTCACTGTCATAACCTTTTGAAATAGCATGATGGAAACCCTTCATCGAATCTCTCCCGCCTTTGCTCTAGAAAAGCTCAGGATGTGGGCTTGCCGAGCTGGGTTCACTTTTACTGCGATAACCCTATCCCGAAAGTGTTAGCTGGTTTATTACCCAAGAGGCTTCAACAAAATACACCCAAAGGATAGGGAAAGGAAGGAAGATGAAAGTTTTATTTATTATCTCCACAGACGAACCAGAAACAATATACAATGCAATGAGGCTTGCTAACACAGCGGTAAAAAAAGGCGATGAAGTAAGTGTCTTTATGCTAGGTAGAGGCGTTCTTTTTGAAAAGTCTAGTTCTGAGCAGTTCAACGTGATGGAGCAGGTAAACCAGTTTAAAGGCGATTTTTATGTCTGAGGAACCTGCTTGAAATCCCACGGTTTGGAGGGATCAGCTACATGTCCCGTTGCATGGATGGACGATCTATATGAGCTTATAAAAGAAGCTGACAAGGTTATCACATTTTGAAAAAAACCAAGCACAAAACTTGGGGCGGGTTTTAATCCTGCCCTCAAGAAATTACTTCTTCATAAAGCCTTAAATAGGCTTTCACCATGGCTTCAGAAGAAAATTTCTCTTCAAAGCTTTTTTTAGCAAAATCTCTTGCCTTCCTGTAAAAGTTCTCATCTTCCAAAAACCTTTTTATAGCCTCAACCCAGGAAAAGATATCATTTTTTACAAACATTCCATTTCTGCCATCTAGAAGCTCTCTTACACCTCCAACGTCTGAAGCCACTACAGGGCAACCCATTGAAAGCGCTTCAATAATGGATACGGGAAGCCCTTCATAATCAGAAAAAAGAACATACAAATGAGCATGTTTTAAATAAAACTTAGCCTCAGGAATCTCTCCTAAAAAATAAACATTTTCACTACCTGACATTGGTTTTTTATTTCCGATCCAAAAAAAGGCATATCTATTTTTATCCATAACTTTGGCAACTTCTAAAAAGAGCTTTACATTTTTAGGAGGAAAAAGCCTTGCTACAGTAACTATAACTTTCCTTCCCTTAGCATACCTAGAAAAGATGTTCTCGACCTCTCTATCTTCAAAAGCTACTCCATTTAAAATGGTTACAACATTTTTAATGCCGTTTTTTAATAGATTTTTTCTGTCATATTCACTTACAGCAACTACTTTCCTGGTAAATTTAGCCAGCATCTTCTCCAAAACGAGAAATCCTGGGTTTGCTACAAGGATGGTGTCAAAGCCATGGACAGTATAAACAACTTTCTTCCAGTTCCTTATTAAGGCTAATCTAGCTAAAGCGCCAGCTTTACTGGAATGTAGATGAACGATATCTGGTTTTAGGTTACTATAAATACTTTTAATTTCCAATAGAGCCTTCAGATCGTGAACTGGCGAAATTTCTCTTCTAAGATGTTTACTTTTTATTTTCCCAACCTCCCTAGGCAATAGCTCCCACATACCTTTTTCATCTTGAGCCATAACAAAAACTTCGTGACCCAAAGAAACCATTCCTTTGGCAAGTTCCAAAACAACAGTCTGAGCTCCACCGATTTCACCCCTGGTAACAACATAAAGTATCTTCATTGGTAGTCGTTCCATTTTTCCTAACCACATTTCATCAAGCCTGTAAATTTTTAACCAAAACAAGATGAGAAAAAAGTCTTAATAAGGAAACAATTGCGAACAATACTTTAAAGCAAGCAGTTGCCTGACAGAAAGGAAATCTGCCAGCGGTGCCAACCACCCTATAGATTGGATTTATCTCACCCACCCCGAAAAAGCTCTCAAGTCTATATTAACCGATCCATTGGGGTCACGGTTAAATGTGACGTTATCCTTTACACCTTGCCTCAGGCTCTGGTCTTTCTTTAAATCTACTGCAAAACTACCCGGGGAAGTTAAATAATATTATGTCTAATTCATAGCAAGGAAGATTTAAAAGGATTAAAAGAAGTCAATTTCCCAGCTGGATATGTAACTGAGATAAAGGAAAATCATAAAATCAGGAAAAAACTTAAATCAGAATGGCTTAATAGTAAAAACTTCTTGTGCTTTGCATCCTTTTAGGGAAACAAAAATTTCTCAGAATGAAAAAACATCCTGACTCTACCAGGGAACTCTAATGAAAAATGTGGGAAACTACCTATAGGAGAATAGTTGAGAATGTAAACAGCGGGATAGAGAGAATAAGAAAGTAAGAGAAAAAGTGTTTTCGATAAGTTAAACCTTTATCGTCTGATTCTAGCCAAAGTTAACTTTACACAAAAAATTAGACTTGATAGCAAAAAGTAAGTTAAATTCATATTGTTATTTAGGTCGTGGCTTAAAATCTATCAATCGATAAAAATAAATTTGGAAAATTCATGGAAATAGTAAAGTTTGCTATACCAGAAATAATATTCGGCCGAGGTAGCATGGAATATGTAGCTTTTTGTGCTAGGAGATTGGGAGCAGAAAGGGTTTTTATCGTAAGTGACGAAGGGCTTGTTAAAGTTGGCTGGGTTGATAAAATCATCTCCATTTTGGACAGAGACAGCTTAGAATGGGTTTTGTTCACTGATATTACCTATAACCCAAAAGATTACAAAATAGAAAAACGAATTAAGTAGTGTCAGTCGAATTATTACTACAGTAAGATGTGCTAAGGAAGCACTAGAAATAGTAAAAAAGTCAATTCGATGTGATAATTCTTGATATCCCCCTTCTCCGATGGTATAGAGCTTCTAGTAAAATTTAAGGAAGAAATTCCCGATACAGAGATAATTATAATAACAGGATACGCCAGTGTAGAAAATGCCATAAAGGCAATGAAAATTGGCGCTTATGATTTCATAACAAAACCGTTTTCGTTGGAACATCTTGAATTAATTATAAAAAAGCATACCACAGAGTTTGTCTAAAAAAAGAAAATAAACTTCTTCAACATTCCATTAAACAAGAGGTGTCTCCAAAGTTAGTTGGAATTTCGAAACACATAAGGGAAATTTATGAAAAGGATACTCCCGTTTTAATTACGGGAGAAACGGGAACAGGGAAAGACGTTGTTGCCAATCTCATTCACAATCATAGTAGACGATCAGTAAAACCACTGGTTGTCAAAAACTGCGGAGGAATGCAAAAAGAACTCATGAGATCGGAACTTTTTGGATATGTAAAAGGTGCTTTTACAGGAGCTTATGAAACAAAAGATGGTCTTCTAGCCATAGCGGACGGAGGAACTATTTTTTTAGACGAAATTGGTGAACTTTCTTCTGATGTTCAAGGAGCACTTCTTCGATTTATTGAAACTAAGAAATACAGACGAGTTGGGGATTCAAACGAAAAGATTGCCGATGTAAGAATGATATTTGCTACCCATAGGAATCTAGAAGAAGAAGTAAAGAACGGAATTCTATCATCGAATAAATGTATTTCGAATTCACCTTATCCCCTTGAGAAAAAGAATAGAAGATATTCCTATATTAGTTGAACACTTTCTTGAAAGTTATTCGAATTATGGGATGGAATATCAGATGACGCACTATCTTGTCTTATGAATTACCATTGGCCTGGTAATGTGAGAGAATTAAGAAATGTTATTGAAAGAAGCATAATACTTGCAGAAAATGAGTTAATAACTCCTAAGGTTCTTCCTATGGAACTTAGGACAGGCATTGAAGAGAAATTACTAATAAAAACCTAAAATTGAAAAACATGAAAAAGAATTTCATAAAAATGGCTCTTGAGATTCATGGCGGGAATCGCACAAAAGCCTCCAAAGAGCTTGGAATAAGTAGAAAAACCCTTTATAAAAAAATTAAAGAATACAGACTTTCATAATTAAACTCGCCTTTCACCCAAGGTTGACACTATTTTTACCAAAGGCTGAAGTAGGATACTAGCCAGGAAATTTATTGATAATTCCAAGTGGGAAAATTTTATACAATAAGGCTAAAGATTGGAACTAATTAAATTACACCAAAAAACAACTTCCTGGATGAAAAGTTCCCAATAAATTTTTATCTGCCCATATCCTATATTAGCTAAGATTTTGAAATAACTAACTCATCATTCATGGCATAACAATTGTTATTAACTTAGTTTACTTAAGCATCCAAACAAATTTATAAATTAGGAGGGAACCATGGCGGTAAGAGAACAAGTTTACGGTTTTTACATTCCTTTATTAATGTGCATGATGGAGTCAAATTATTCAAAGATAACAATTGCGATATGATTATATCTCTAGGAGGTGGAAGCTCCCACGATTGTGCAAAGGGAATTGGAATTATTGTTACTAACGGAAGAAATATCAGAGACTACGAAGGAATAGACAAAGCTAGCAAACCTATGCCTCCTTTTATTGCTATAAATACAACTGCTGGAACAGCAAGTGAGATGACTCGCTTCTGTATAATCACTAACACCAGCACTAAAGTAAAAATGGCCATCGTGGATTGGAGAGTGACCCCTAATGTGGCTATAAACGATCCTCTTCTTATGATGGGAATGCCTCCTGACCTTACTGCGGCAACAGGAATGGATGCTTTAACTCACGCTGTTGAAGCCTATGTGTCGACAATTGCAACTCCTGTTACCGATGCTTGTGCTCTTCAAGCAATAAGGTTAATATCACAATATTTAAGACCTGCTGTTGCCAATGGAGGAGATATTGAGGCAAGAGACAAGATGGCCTACGCAGAATATCTTGCGGGTATGGCTTTCAATAACGCCAGTCTTGGTCATGTTCATGCCATGGCTCATCAACTTGGTGGTTTCTACGGCTTACCTCACGGGGTGTGTAGTGCCATATTACTTCCTCACGTTGAAAGATTTAATCTAATAGCCAAATTAGATAGATTCGTAGATATTGCTATCGCAATGGGAGAAAATGTGGAAGGTCTTTCCAAAAGAGACGCTGCGGAAAAGGCAATAGAAGCCATCGTAAAGCTTTCAAGGGATATTGGCATACCAAGTGGTCTTAAAGAGTTAGGCGTAAAAAGAGAAGATATTCCTATTAATGGCTCAAAACGCTCAAAAAGATGCCTGTGGTCCTATTAATCCAAGATGTCCAATTCTTGAGGATGTAATAATGATCTACGAAAACGCATTATAATATAAGGGCAGTACCGTTACTTACCTGCTGCCCTTTTTGGAGGGACAGCATAGACAAAATTTTAAGGATCAATATGGGCACAGAGGGTGGCCCTAGCTTTAAGACAGAGCCAATAGGAGAGTACGAAGGGTTAGGTGGGAGAGGTCTTACTTCCGCTATTATCTCCAAAGAGGTTAATCCTAGATGCCATCCACTTAGTGCTGAAAATAAACTCGTAATAGCCCCTGGATTTCTTAGCGGCACAGCTGGGGCTATGACTGGAAGAATTTCCGTAGGATGCAAAAGCCCTCTTACGGGTGGGATAAAGGAAGCTAACACTAGAGGACAAGCATCACAGGTTCTTGCAAGACTTGGTTATGCGGCTATTGTTTTGGAAGGAAAACCAAAAAAGGAGTTAAAATCCTTCCTGCTGATGAACTAAGAGGGTTAGGAAATTACAAAACCGTTGAAAAAGCCGTTCAGGAATACGGCAGTAAAATTGCTTGTATATCTATAGGCCAGGCAGGGGAAATGAAACTATGGGCTGCTTCTGTAGCATGCACCGATCCTGAACTTCGCCCAACCAGACATGCAGGCAGAGGGGGAGTAGGAGCTGTAATGGGATCCAAAGGTGTAAAGTTAATAGTTTTAGACGATTCTGGCATGAAAATGAGATCACCAAAGGATCCTGAAAAGTTCAAAGAAGCAAATAAACGTTTTGTGGAGGGGCTTAGACGTCATCCTGTAACAGGGCAGGGACTTCCCGTTTATGGAACTAATGCACTTACCAACATCCTTAACAAGGCGGGAGGTTACCCCACTTACAACTTCAAAGAAGGTCGTTTCGTTGGAGCCTCTAAGATAAATGGTGAAGCCCAAGCAGAATTAGAAAAAAAGAGAGGAGGAAATCCAACCCACGGGTGTCATAGAGGATGCGTTATTAGATGTTCTGGTATATTTGTGGACAAAGATGGAAACTACATATCAAAACAACCAGAATAGGAAACAGCTTGGGCTCATGGAGGGAATTGCGGTAGCTATGGGTGCTGGTCTTATAAAGTTTGGAAATGGCAAGGGAGCTATAGAGTTATTAAAAGAAGTTGGTAAAGGTTCATATCTTTGGGGAATTCTTGGAAGTGGTGCTGCTGTTACCGCTAAAGTTTTTGGAGTTGAAAGAGTGCCTGTAGTCAAGGGTCAAGCTATCCCAGCTTACGATCCCAGGGCTGTAAAAGGTATTGGAGTAACCTATGCAACGAGTCCTATGGGTGCTGACCACACTGCCGGTTATGCGGTAGCTTCTAATATTCTAAAGGTCGGTGTCTTTGTGGACCCTCTAAAAGTTGAAGGTCAAATTGAACTTTCGAGAAATCTTCAGATTGCCACTGCAGCTCTTGATGCTACTGGAATGTGTCTATTTATCGCTTTCGCTCTTCTTGATCAGCCTGATACTTTTCAAGCTATGATAGATATGCTTAACGCTTTTTACAATTATGACTCAAGAAGATTTCATAAGAAGAGCGGGATTTTGCAAAGGGGATGATAGACTTCCTGAGTTTTTCAGAAAAGAACCACTTCCACCCCTTAGTGTTGTCTTTGATATTTCCGATAGCGAATTGAATAAAGTTTTCGACTGGTAAAAAATTTTAGGGGATAACTAATGGTAGCGTTACCAGTAGTTAATCCCCTGAAATGCCCACCTTAGTAAGCTTTATTCATTTAAACCAACAAATATAAGCCAAAAATAAAATCAGTAGGTTGATGTAATTGCTTAAAGTTTTTATTTTTTATTTGTAACAGATTTTCTTCAAGCCCTGAAGAAACAAGGGTAAGTTTTTGACACACATTAGTTTTTCTATATTGGAAGGTGACTCATGAGAAAATTAAACATTAGTGCAAAGGAACTTTACGAGATGATTAAGAATAACGAACCTTTCGTGATTCTTGATGTAAGAACCCCTAAAGAGATCCAGGAGGAAAAAGTAATATATAAAGACACTTTAGAAATACCTATGAACGAACTTTTTAAAGAAAAAAACCTAAGTAGGCTTCCAAAGGAAAAGAAAATAGTTGTGGTATGTCATAAGGGCGGTCGTAGCGAGGCTGTTGCCTTAGAATTAAAGTCGCTTGGTTTTAAAAATATTTTTTCCCTAAAGGGAGGACTAAGTGCCCTTTCTCCAGAGGTAAACATCTTATCCAGAAAAGAAAACTGATTGTCCTTGGGGGAATTATGAACCCTTGGGATGGAGATTACGCCTATGTTCGTTGGTTTGAGCCTGATAGGAAAAAGATTAAAAAGATGAAAATTGGCTTATGGATTGCTAAGGGTCTTATTTGGGATTTTCTTTTTAGCCAATCTGTGGGAAACTTACAAAGAACTAGATAATAGAATCGGCGCTTACAATGGCACCGTGTATTTTAAAGGTTACAAGGAAAAGTCTGGAGTGGGAAACCCTCTGAAGTAATTTACCCAGGAAAGGGCTTGCAGGTGGGGATATAGTAGTTCCGATAAAAGATCACTATTTTCGACCAATTTATGCAAATCCAGAAATAAACTATATTACTTCCCAGACAAAAAACTATCTCCTTTCAAATTTGAAATAATTTATTTAACAACCCATGAACATAAACTTAGACAGCTTTTTATTTTATACATGCCGATTGCTCTTACCTTGGGAATTATGGTTTTGTTTTTCAGCAAATATAAAGGCTTAAGATGAAACTTCTAACTCCGTTGAAGGCCGGCTTAGTTTTATAGCTTCTCTTCTAACCTGCCATTAAAGCATCCATCAAGAGATCCTTTCACTGAGCGTTTCAAATACTTCCAAGGCTCTAGAAACAGCACTGTTCATATCGTAGTATTTATATTCAGCAAGTCTTCCTACTAAGATTAAGTTATTAAAATTTCTAGCATATTCAGCATATTCCCCGTATTGCTTCATGCTTTCTTCTGTAAACATTGGATAGTAACGTTCATTTTTACCGCATTCGAAAGCCTCTGGGTATTCTATAGCTATCTTGGTTTTGGCTGATGCAACAGGATGAATGTGTTTATATTCAGTTATGCGGGTATAATCATAGTCGTTTGGATAGTTTACACAGGCTACCTCTTGGTAAAATTCTGCATCTATGGTTTGGAAATCAAACCAAAGGCTTCTATATTTCAATATGCCGAACTTGTAATCGAAAAGCTCATCTATTGCTCCAGTGTAGATAAGTTTACCGTGAAATTCTTTACCGAAAAGATAGATTTTGCCTTCCTCGAGTCGTCCAATCTCTTTGAAGTCAGTATTTAGCATTAATTTTATATTTGGATGGTTAAGCATGTTTTCGATAAGTTTCGTATAGCCTTCTTTGGGAACAGCCTGGTATTTGTCATTAAAATATCTGTCATCTCTTCCTATAAACAAAGGAACTCTTGCAGTTACTAACGGATCAATCTCTTCTGGCTTTAATCCCCATTGTTTTAGAGTATAGTTTAAAAACACCTTTTCATAAACATAATTTGCAAGGAATTGAATATCTGGATCATCAACTTTTTTAAGTTCCAAAATGGGGATTTTTGTGTTTAATCCAAAAAGCCTCAGGAGTTTTCCTTGTAGTCTAGAGGCCAACTCAGAAGTAAAGAGTCTATCCATAGAATTGAAATTGAAAGGAATTGGCACCTTCTGACCATCTATTAAAGCCAAAACTCTGTGTTGATAATAATGCCATTTGGTAAATCTTGATAGATACTCCCAGACTTTTTCATTGTTGGTATGGAATAAATGGGGACCATACTTATGGACAAGTATTCCATTTTCATCCCTAAAGTCAAAGCAGTTTCCCCCAATGTGTCTTCTTTTTTCGATTACAAGAACCTTTCGATCAAGTTGAGAGGCAATTCTTTCTGCTAGAACTGAACCTGAAAAACCAGAGCCGACAATAACATAATCAAACATATGTCCATCCTTACGATCTATCCCTAAAGGTTAGTGCCTCTTCATACACTTCGAAAATATTTTGCATATATTTATCCATGTCAAAGGTCGTATCCAGAGATTCCATAAAAGAAGATATAATGGATGGATTTTCAATTATTTTTCGCATATAAGATGCAAGTTCGCTAACATTTGATGGCTCGAAAAGGAATCCATTAACTCCATGTTTTACCGATTCTGCAATGCCACCTATTTTGCTGCCGATAAGGGGGGTTCTAGAAAATTTAAGTTCATTAATAACAATAGGCGCACAATCTTCCCATATCGAAGGCATAATGGCAATATCAATGGAATCGAGCACCGACTGGATTTCATCTTGGCTGTAATGTCCCTTAAACTCAACAGATTTCATATTTTTTGCACGCTTTTTTAAGTTTTCTATGTAAACTTCATCGCCACCACCAAAGATGGACACTACAAAAAGCCCATCCAGGTCCCGAAGTTGTTCTACTGCATCCAAAATAAGATGAACGCCCTTTGCCTCCACTACCCTACCAACATAACCAAAGACCACCTTATCCTTTGGCTGGCGGGGAAGTTCCTTGGGCTTAATGTGGGAAAAAGTTGTATTAAGTGCCATGATAACAAAAGACCTGTGAGGAGATACCCCGTATTTGCTATAAATATCCTTTACACGCTGGCTTGGAAAGATGACAATAGGAGCTTTACTTAGTTCTTTAACGAAAAACTCTCTTCGGTTGTAAAAAAGAGATGGGGGGAATGAGGAAGGCTTTTTAAGACTTTTTTCTCGCCTTGCTATTTGCCGATATATTACTCTTGCGAGCTTTTCCGTTAATTTTCCTAGCGGTGTATTTCTTACGTAACCAACATACATCCAACCCAAGCGAGAATTTCTATACTGAGAGTAACAGTTTACGCATTTCTTACCTTTTAAAAAGTCACTACAAACACTTCCTGCCATATTAGTAAGTTCCCCCTGATGACAAAGATACCAGTAATTATGAATATCTACCACATAGGGTATCTTTTTAATTCTTGCAATTGAAAGAAGAGAGCCACAAAGAGATTCAAGTTCATGGAAATGAATGAGATCAGGCTTTTCCTCGTCAAGAATTCTTAAAAAAAGAGACTCAATTTCATCACTTGTTATGTGAAAGGGTATGGATTCGTAAGAACCGATAAGATTTGGAGAGTTTACAACCTCGTAAACAGTTGCACTTGGTTTACGCCACTTTTTTATAAAGGTTCTAGGCGTAAGAAGATTATACCGACCACCACAAAAATACGAGTTATGGATTTTTCTTTTTGCAAGCTGTTCCATTATGCTTTCAACATGTATAATTGACCCACCTCCTTTTATGTATTCAATTGTCCACAATCCAACGTGAAGTATGCATTCTAACATTCTAACCTCCAGTAATCAGCTAGTAACGTTTTCCAAGATGCCCCCTAAAACCATCTATAAGTGCTTCAACGTAATAATGAAGTGTATCTAGTTTGGCTCCCCTTTTATTCCAAATGAGAAAGAAAACAACAACATTTCTTAATATGCTAACAATGTCCCTATCTTTCACGGCCATGTGAATGTGATTTCTGAATCCATAGTACTGTTTCCAGTCAGGAGCATCAACAAGGATAACTTTTTTTCTCCAAAGAAAACTTGTTCTATACTTAGACTGAATCGGATGATAAATAAGACTTTTTGGGACAAAAAATATAGGAAAGTTGAATTTTCGTATTCTTTTAGTATATTCAACATCATCCCCCCAGATAAAGTATTCTTTAATAGGAAGACCCACCTTCTTTACAATAGGAATTGGAATAAGAACTCCAAGGAAAGGACAAAATAGTGCTTCAACGAGGGAAGTGGAAGGAATTTCGAAAATATGATCCACAACAACACATTTTCCCCCAATACGAATAATCAACGGCCATGTCAGTTCCTCAGAATCTTTTACTACCGCAAGAGAAGCAATACATCTATCGGGTCTTGCATGAGCAACAAGAGAGGAAAGAGCGTTTTTTGTTGGCTCAGCATCATCGTCCATAAGCCAGATATAGTCAAAATTCATGTTTAAAGCTTCTTTAATGCCCTCGTAAAATCCCCCTGCCCCTCCTATGTTCTCATTCATTCTGACGTAGTGAAATCTTATGGCGTTTCCATCAGTGAGGTTATGGATTATAAATTCTTTATTCCATGGCTTTTTCAAGTCTTCTGATGGAAGTTCGGATATGTAACCTTTTTCGAGCAGTAGTTCGGATGTGCCATCAGTCGAAGCATTATCTACCAAACATATACCTTGAACTGGTCTTGTCTGTTTTCTTATGGCTTCCAAGCATTCTACCAGTAAATTCTTTCTGTTGTAAGTAACAACTACTGCACAAACACTATCTTTCATCTTACACCTTACCGAGATGCTACCAATACTTTTTTGATCACATCATCCATATCGTAATGGTCGGTGTGGGAAAAATGAAATCCGTATTTGTAATTAATTATATTACTTTCACTTTTTCAATCATAACAGTTCCCCCAATTGTAGCGCTACCTGAGAATCCAGAGTCGACAACGAAAAACCGAGATGTGGCATATTTTTATCCTTTAAATTTAAATACAGCAAACAAGGATGATGAAAATCTTTCACTGTTTAGAAATTTAAAGTCTAAAAAACTAAATGGATACAAAATAAGGCTTTTTATCAAATTCAAATATTTGTTTTTAAACATTGCTCTATAGTAAATGCCACAACCAATGCTTGGTATAAGTCCCGTGTTATACTCATGATAAACAAGTTTCGAATTTAGCGCAGAAAATAGATTTGTTAGTTCATCTAATGTAAAACCATCTCTTAAATGCCCAATTTTTAAATGAAATTTTTTTCCAAAAACTTTAGGGTAATTATAAGTTGGGACTGACACTAAAATAAGGGTGCCCTCTTTCATCAGAGATTTTATTCTAAATAAAGCGTCTTTCGGATTTTGGATGTGTTCTATAAAATCAATTAATAAGATAACATCAAACTTATCCTTGAAATTATCAAAAATGTAATCCGTTATGTCTATATTATAGAAGTCAACTTTTCCATTTATACCAAGTTTTTCTGCTAAATGTCTTGCAATATTGATAGAACGTTCATCAAGATCAAAACCTACGTATCTAAATTTTTCCCCTAACTTGTAGATTTCAAAAGCATTTATTCCATCTCCACACCCGAGTTCTAATACTTTACAATTATCAAACATATTATTTTTCAAGAACTTTACAACGGGTTTCAACCTAATATGGGAATGCAGATCAAGCGTTCCCAAAAAATTGGTAATTAAGTAATTAATCTTATTTTTAGCGATATGCTTATATGTATCCCCAACAGGCATATCAATCATAGTTTTTATTTATTTTGTAAGTTTAACACTCGCCATCCAAGAAAGCAACAAAACCACAATTTCTGTTAACAAAACATTTATACTAATTCCAATATAATTCAATTTCAGCAAGTAAACAAAGCAAACTGCCCCCGTTATCGAAAATAAGCTAGCTGAAATAATTATCGCTGACCAAATTCCAACATATCCAAACCCTAAAAGTAAAAAATTGGCAAATACAGTTGCTGTTCCAATTATGAATGGCAAAAATGCTAAAATCCGAATGACTATGATACTTTCTTCAAACTCTTTCCCAAGCACTATATCGCTTATGTATGGGGCAAACACGAAAAGTAAGCAAGATATCAGAAATGTTGGGATGCTTACGAACTTGACTGTTCTTCTTATAAAAGTTATCGCTATTTCTCTTGATTCAGAGGCCAATTTACTAATATGCGGATAGATAGATTGAAAAAACGGGGCCAAGATACCTTGAGCTGCTTTCACTATCCTTTCCCCTGCGTTGTAATAGCCAACTATTCTATCATTAGTAAAAATTCCCAAAATAAAAGTGTTGCTTGTAGTGTAGAGGCTTATTGCCACCGTCGAAATAAAAACATACCATCCTTCCTTAAGCTGTCTTTTTACCTCTTCCATTTTCGGCATTATTACCTTAACCCCAAACTTTCCAACCGCCAACCAAAACCCTACTACACCAGATGTTATAACCCCAAGGGAGTTAATGAGCGGAACATAGATATAGTCTCCCCTTTCCCTTACAAATACGAATATAGAAACAGTAAAAATAACTTTCGACAATAAATCTAAAACAGCAATCTGTTTCATGCTCTCTATTCCTTGAAAAAACCATACAGGAAAAAGCACACTCCCTAAAACCATCCCAAAAGTAAAAAAATATACAAGCCACTCATCCCTAAACCGTTCAAAAGCAAAAACAATCAATAGCATAAGAATAAAACTCAGAAGCATAAGACTAAACTTGATAAACAACACAGCGCTGAATACTTGATTAAGCTTATTACTGTCCGACCTATTTATAGAAGCCTCCCTAACAGCAGAAAGATTAAATCCATAGTCCGTAAGAAGCACAAAATATTGAATAAAAGCTTGAGCAAAAGCTAAAAGTCCAAACTTATCAGCACCAAGAATCCTTACAAGATATGGGACGGTTATCAAAGATAAGATATAGTTGGCAACCTGAACGGAAGAAAGAGATAGAAAATTTGTAAGCAATACCTTCTTATGTTTATGTTTCATCGCTGGCTATAAAATTCAAAAGCATTTTGTGCCCTTATTCATAAGGACCTTTTACTCCACAAAGAAAAGAATCTCGCTTTTGACGAAGTGAACCTGGCACAGAGGGATAATACCAGAAAGTAATCTGTTAATTCAATCTCTGTCTTATCAAATTCAAATATTTTGCCTATTCTTTTGAAAATAATGGCTTAAAACCTTCTTAAGACAATTCATTAAGATGATCGAAAAGAAAGCTAAATGATAAAAAGGGCTACAAATATTTCAAGGAAATACTGTAGCCCTCCAACCGTCTAATATCGATTTATTCCGAAGGTTTGTATTCGACATAAGGTTTTATATCAAGAATAGGCGTCCCATCCAGCATATCAATTCTTCTTACCTTCAGCACATTATCCATAACCTCAACTACCTCAACAACAGAAAGCCCTATGGGATTTGGTCTATTAGGGGAACAGGTGCTAAAAACTCCCCTTGTTTCGTTAAGATGGGGTGGCTTCTGAATTAGCTTATCAGGCGTAAAAGGGGAAGACCTGTGAAAAACAAACAAAACCACAATCTTATCCCCAGCTTTAATATCTCTTAGTCCAAGCTTATATTCCGGTTCAATTACAATTTCACCTTCTACATCGGAAACAGTCCAATGCCTCGGCACAGTCTCCGCCTTTGTTCTTAAGTATCCTATCCGCCTAAACTTGTATTCCTCCATGATTAAAACCTTCTAAAAGCTAAAAGATACAGAACCATAAACCGTAAAGGGTGCCCCTGGATAATAATCAGGGCTAACAATATAGTCTTTGTCAAAAAGATTATAAAACTCAAGAGCTAACCTAACATCTTTAAAGAAACCAGCTTCTTTAACATTGTAAGCAGTCTTTAAATCAACAACCCAGTAGGAAGGCATCTTCTCTTGATGTCCCAAATCACCATACCTTTTGCCAATGTATCTTAAAACCGGAGCCACCTCAAAGCCTTTATAGCTTAAAATCAAACCTGAAGTAAACATCCACTCAGGAACGTCAACTACCTGTTTGCCATCGGTTTTAAAGACAGTCCCTCTTTGAACAATATCCCCGTCATATTCGAGCTTACTGTAGGTTGGATTAAAGAAAAATCTAAGATAGTCAGAAACAAATAAATTGATTCCAAGTTCAGCTCCATACCCCTTCGCTTTTCCAACAAAGGTTGAATAACTCACCGGTCTGTTTGTTGATGGATCTATCAAGAACTGGTTGGGATTGTCAGGGTCTCTCCAACCAGGAGTAATCGGCGCCCAGAGATTCCTATGCCTCGACAAAAACACTGTTGGATAAAGCTCCAGAAAATCGCTTCTTATCCTTAAACCTATGTCGATATTGTCGGTTTTTTCAGGTTTATAGTCGTTAAAAAGATCTTTCATGGTTATGCCCATCTTCTGGAACTTATTGTAAAGGTTGTAGTAGAGATTTACTATTGGCATGTAGGCATAAGGTTGTTGGAAGGTTCTTCCAAAGCTAGAGTAGATTTCTACATTCTCGTTGAAAGTATATGAAACCCCAGCGGTTGGAAGCCAAGCATCATAGCTTTGACCTCCATAATCCAACCTAGGTTCTCTCTCCACGTAGGGTTTATTATTTTGATCAAACTTCGTTATGTAGCCTTCATTGTCAGATTCTTTTAATTTTAAATACTTAATTCCCACCTGCCAGTTGAACCCACCAATGGTTCCTGCAACCTTTGCATAAGGGCTGTAACGATACCCTTTATTGGTAGATCTGGTATATCTCCCCCATCCAACAAAGCTTAAAGAGCCATCCGGATTAAGCCAGTAGTTTTCCGTTGGTTCATCCTTCCAATCTTGCCACTCATATTGAAATCCCAGAAGCCCCTTTATTATGTCAAACTCTGCCATTCCTTCAGCAATTGCTCCGTATCTTTCTACCGTCCACTGGCTAAACTGAACACCAGGCTTAGCCTGACCTCTGGCACCAACAATTCTTGAAGAACCACTCTCGTCTTCCTTTTCTTCCTTCCTGTAGTAGGGCTTTAACATAAAAGTATAATTTTCGCTTAGCTTAGCGGTTATAAAACCGAAAATGTCGTAATTAGTCCATCCCGTTTCCCAAAACCTGTAGTAATTCCAATCTACCGAAGGATCTCCGGTAAATGTGGTATTGTAATCATATCTTTTGTATGCCTCAAGATTAGAAGCCTGGGCATAGGTAAGAGCTCTATACTTGTATTGGTCTAGCTCATTATAATTTGTCCATAACTTGATTTCGAATATATCCCCCAGAGGCTGGACAAAGGTAAAATTCACGTTGTGCCTTGGTCCTATCTTGCCTTCTCCTCTCCATTTGTCCTCCTCTCCATAGGAATAGGAAAGGGAAAATTTTGTTCCAAGATCTCCAACTTTGCCTGAATCTAGCCTTATGAAGCTCTTTGTGTAATCATAACTACCTAAAAACTGTTTGAATACAACATCGAACTCGTCCTTTGCCCATAAAGGTCTTAACTGAAGTGTGCCTCCCCTTGTTCCAGCACCAGGTCCCAGCTCAGCTGGAACAGCACCTTTGTAAAGAGCAATGCTTTCAAAATTCTCAAGATCAAGAATGTATGTTCTTGGACCAATAGGGTTTCCCCCATAGATGGGAATTCCTTCAATAGACATGCTACCTAAAGAACCGCTAATTCCACGAACCCTTACACTCATTTGGGTAGAAGCCATATTGCCAGGATCAGGGCTCTCAAACATAACACCAGGAAGAATACTTATTGCACTCCATACATTGCTTGATGCTGAAACTCCACCCAGTTTTATGCCTTCTTTTGTTACCTCTGTTCCTGTATAAACTGTTTCCGATGTTTCTTTAGTTGGCGCAATAATTCTCTCCCCTGCTACCACAATTTCTTCTAGTTTGGTTTCCTCTTTTTTGTCTTCCTCAGCAAAGGAAAAACCACAAAATGCCAGCAAAAAGACAAAAACACCTATAAACCGCATGCTAAACCTCCTTTTAATATTTTTATGATCGCCTCTTGCTAGCCCTAGCTTTTGATTAAGGAAGAAGTTAAGCCCTTCTTGAGCGGAATTAAAAAAGCCATCGAAAGCTTATAGCCTTCCATGGCCTTCGTTGCCCTTTTCAACCCTTCTGGGGTTAAAAAAATTAAAACACAGGATAGCCCTTTTGTCAACTTTTAGGATAATTCACCGTAACGGGTTAGCCCAAAGGTTTATTGTTTTGGACTGATTGATTGAACTATTTTACTGTAGCTACTTCCGGAAGTCAGTCCACTCCTCTATCTCGCCTTCCATCTCAAGATAAAGCTCTCGGAGCTTTTCTTCTGTTTCGTCTTTTGCCTTCCACATCCCACGCCCTATGGCTTCAAGAAGTTTATCCAGGATGTTATAAAGAGCGAAAGGATTAACCTTTTTCAACCATTCTCTCATTTCAGGATCTAAAGCATAGGCTTTGGCTATTTCCTCATACATCCAGTCTTCCATAACTTCCGCAGTTGCATCCCATCCAAACACAATATCCACCACATGGGAAATATCTCCAGCCCCCTTATAACCATGTCTTTTCATGCCTTCAAGCCACTTAGGATTTACAAGGCGGGATCTTAACACATGTTTAGCCTCTTCAAAGGTGGTTCTTACCTTCACTCTCCTTGGATCAGAGCTATCACCCATCACGGAAAAAGGCATCTCACCTCTAACAACCTTTGCCGAGACAATAAGACCGCCATAGTAGTTATAATAATCGGTGCAGGACATCATATCGTATTCTCTGGAATCTTCGTTTTTTACCGTAACATCCATCCTTGAAAGGATTCGCCTGAAAACCCCAATCTTTTGATCCCCGTAAATGCCCTTTCCATAGGCATGGGAAGAATAGCGGATGTAGTTATTGGCAAGATCTTCCTGGGTCTTCCAGTTCTTGGACTCAATCAGCTCGGAGACTCCAGCTCCATATGTCCCGGGAGGACAGCCAAAAATCCTTAAAGTTGCTTCCCTGAAGGCCTCTTCCTCATTAAATCCTCCCTTTCGATAATCTTCCATATCGTTCAAAACATGTTTTCTTACTTTGTTAAGCTCTAAAGGTTCATCGAGCAAGGAAACAATTCTTACGGCAGAATCTATAAGCTCGATAAGATTAGGAAAAGCGTCTCTAAAGAAGCCCGAGACCCTGGCAGAAACATCTATTCTGGGTCTTTTAAGCTCCTCAAGGGGAATCACTTCGAGCCCCACAACGTCGCCACTTCCTCTTTGCCACTTTGGCTTTACCCCCATAAGATAAAGTATCTCAGCGATGTCATCTCCCCTTGTTCTCATCGTAGAAGTGCCATAAACAAGGATGCCCACACTTTCTGGATACTTTCCCGTTTCATCAAGATAACGCTTAAGAAGAGCATTCCCAAGCTTTACCCCAACCTCCCAGGCTGAAGGAGTTGGGATCTTTTTAGGATCTACCGAGTAAAAATTCCTGCCTGTAGGTAAAATATCAGCCTGTCCTCGAGTTGGCGCTCCGGAAGGACCTGGTGAAACAAAACTTCCATCAAAGGCTAAAAGAGTATTTTCTACCTCTTCCTTGCATCTCAAAATAGAAGGGACAAGAAAAGTGGAGATATAATCCAGAACCTCTTCTATCTCCTTACTTCGTCCTCCCAGCACTCCTAAGCAAACATTCGGAATTTCTCCTCGGGCATAATTTTTCTTTGAAAGCTCCTTTACAAGGTTTAAAGAGAGCTCATGAGCTCTTTTTAAAATTTCCGCTCCAGTTCTTCCTGAAAATCTGGAAAGCTTCTTTCCTTTGTTTTCAATAACATCATCGAAATCAAAGCCCATAAATCTTACCACAGCTTCCCTTAGACTTGGAACATCACCGTTAGGAAGCCTTGTAAGTTGAACAAGAAACTCTACCAGCCGATCTCCCTCAGGTGGAATTCCCATAACATGGAGTCCATCATTAATCATCGTATCGCCTAGCTCGTGGAGATACTCGTGAAGTCTTTCAAAGAAGCTATCAAAGTTCTCCATAGCTTCTTCCTTGCTTATTCCGAGGTCTTTTTGCAAATTGGCTTCTTCTACAGCTTCCCATATCATCGGGCGAAGAACTTCAATCTTTGCAGGATCCTCCGTCTCAGCAATCCGATATTCACTCATCAAGCTTTCTACCCTAGCTAGCCCCTCGTAAAGGTCAGCATTCGTATAAACCGGGGTAAGGTGGTCTATGATGCAGGCGTAGGATCTTCTTTTTGCCTGAGTGCCCTCGCCGGGATCGTTAATTATGTAAGGATAAACATTTGGAAATTCCATAATGGCAAGATCCGGGTAGCACTCTTCTGAAAGCCCCACAGCTTTGCCGGGAAGCCATTCCAAAGAACCGTGCTTCCCTACATGGACAACTACGTGGGCTTTAAAGACATCCCTTATCCACCTGTAGTGGAAGAGATAATGATGGGGAGGAGAAAGGTAAAGATCGTGATATATTTTATCTATATTTTCAAGGTAGCCCCTGGGTGGCTGAATAGTAATAAAGACGTTCCCATTGATCATGCCTGCAAAAAACATTTTACCCTCATGGACAAAAAGATCCCCAGGCGGAGTCCCCCAATCGGATACTATCTTTTCTCTCACTTTCTCAGGAAGCTCACCGTGCCATCTAAGATAGTTATCTTTTACTGCAAAGGCTTCTGCCCTTAGAGCCATCTCTTCTGGAGGAAGCCAGTTTCTGTCTGCAGTTACTCTGGAAAGAAGCTCATTGGCAAGTTCATCGCCACTTTCAAAGGCTCTTTCAACAAAGTAACCTTCTTTTTTAAGCCTGTCCAAAAGGACTTTTACACTGGAAAAGCTATCAAGTCCTGCTGCGCAACCTATGCGATCATTTCTGGGTGGATAATGGTGAAAAACTATGGCTACCCGACGCTCACTTTTAGGAATCTTTCTAAGCCTTCCCCAGTTGATGGCTAGGCGCACCGCCTTGTCTATTCTTTCAGGGATGGGAAAGTATTTTGCTACAAGGGCTCCCGTTAAGGGATCCACCTCTTTTTGCTCTCTACAGGCAACAGGAACAGTTATGATACAACCGTCAAACTCAGGCTGAGCAACCGAATAGGCTACATCCATCACAGAGATACCCTGAACACTTTCTTTCCAGGACTTATAGGGGTTAGTGGTCATAATGACCTGAAGAACAGGAACACCCAGTCCTGGAAGAATTTCCTGATAATGTTTTCCTCCCATCCCGAGGGAAAACATAAGAGGGTTTATCAAAACATCTATTCTGGAATGCCCTTCAGAATCCATAAAAAAGGTCTTGGCAGTTTCATCTGCTCCTTGATTATTTTTTAAAGCATCTTTGTATCTCATATGAAAAACAGGAATAACGTTAGCTCCATGCTTTTCTAAAGAACGAATGATTGCATCCACAAAGGAAAGATCGTTATTTAACCAGTAGGTCTGGTAAAACCAAAGTCCTGCTGTAATCCTGGAAGGATCAAATTTTCTCACGAGATAGTCCTCTAAAGAGATTCCTGAGGGGAAATCGGGATGATAGATTCCTTCCGTTGGAAGCCTTTTAGGTGGCTCACAAGGGAAGTTGGTTCCGAAAAGTCTGTTATGAAGATACAGGAAAAGCTCTTTAATGTTGTAAACTCCACCAAAAAGAAGATATTTTCTAATATCATCCCATAGGGGGGTTCCAAAATCGGTGGAAAATTCTTTTGAAAATTCCATTTCGTCAATATCTTCGCCACCGGTGGGCTGAATATGAATATAGGGGATCTTTTCCCCTCGAGCCCTTGCATCTTGTATAGCCCTTGAGAAGATTTCATGAGCGGGAAAGGAGGGTTTTCCTCCATGAAGAGTTATTATCACAGCCTCTGAATTCATGGCTTGTTTAACAAAGGCTTCTTTTTGAGCGGTGTCCATAAGCTGGATCTGGGTTCTGGCATAGACCTTAAGGTTTCCACCTTTCGAGTTAAATAGTTTTATGGCTTCACTTAAAGAGCTAATTTCTGTTGCTGTGGCTGAAAAATAACACAACCTAAAGGGCTTCATAGGCCAAACCTCTCTAAAATAAAAATCCCCGGATTGAATATGAGCCAATCCAGGGATGTCCCTTTTCATCCTCTGAGTTTTAACTCCTATTCCCGAGAGCACTTTCCTCCAGGCAGGTCTTCTGACTTGCGGATCATCCTACTCGCCGTGCCTTCCCGCCTTCTAAGGCAGTGGCATATTACGGCTTTCGTCCCCGCTTACAGCCGCGGGCCGGTTCCCGATTCTCACGGGATTCCCTATTAAGCCCAAAGGGCACCTGGACACTTCTAAACTTTATAGACACTAAAAGACAATGTCAAACATAATGAAAAACCTTAAACAAAAGAGCTTGAGTAAAGGCTTTAAGAATCTCAATAGGCTAATTGTAGCAAAAAGCTTTCCAACTGTGGATAGGAAAGCCTACAGGTAAACCTGTCAAAAGATGCTACTTGATTTTGACAACAAAAAAGACTTAACTATAAGAGTTCGCTAAAACAGGATTTGGGTGCCAAATGGAAGTTAGTAATTTTACCCTTGATGTAACACACTTCAAAAACCGGCTAATTAATGAAAGGGAAATCAGTGGCTAGGAGAAAGGCTAAGTTATGTAGTAAAGGTGGACTTACTTGGGTGCAGACTTGAAAAGTCTGGGACCCCTGGGGAGGATGAAAGAATCTTATGCAAGCTAAGTCCCATGGAGTTAGATGACTATCCCTAAGCGGTTCTTTATTAAACTTTGCAGTTATGATCTCTTACAACTTCTAAAGTAACCTCAAGTTCCTTTTAGGGATAGGGAATAGTTGGTTATCCATTGGAAGTAGGATGGTTAATCTGATGTGAAGCACCCATGGAAAATATGGGTCGTTTGAGTCTGCCAAACTTTTACCAGAAGTCTCCATATCTAGCCAGATGGATGGTAGTTCACTCAGCGGAAATATGCCTCCTCATAGTTTGATTTCCCACTCAAAGAAATTGAGATAAAAAGCGACATGTTACAAACGTTTGATTTCGGACATTTGTGAGTTTTTGAGCAGTCTCTAAATAAAAATTGGGGGGTGTGTTATGGGTCTGGTAATACCTTTAAACGAAGTATGCATGAAGGATATTGCCCTAGTTGGAGGGAAAAATGCCTCTTTAGGTGAAATGATACGGTATCTTTCACCTAAAGGAGTCAACATTCCTGATGGATTCGCAGTAACAGCAGAAGCATATAAATATTTTATCAGTTTTAACGATCTTGAGGAGCAAATAAAAGAAATTCTTAAAGACTTAGACAAGCTTGACGTAACAGATTTGAAAAAAAGAGGGAAAAAAATACGCGATCTAATTTTGAAAGCAAAAATGCCTCGGGATTTGGAAAAGGCAATTATTGATGCATACAAAGCTCTTGAAGATAAGTATGGCGCAAATGTTGATGTAGCAATTCGTTCATCAGCAACTGCGGAAGACCTTCCTGATGCTTCCTTTGCAGGTCAGCAAGACACCTATTTAAACATTAAAGGATATGAAAATGTAGAAAAGCACGTGCAAAAATGCTTCGCATCTTTGTTTACTGATAGAGCAATCTCTTACAGAATCGATAAAGGATTTGACCATTTTTCAGTTAGTCTTTCTGTAACTCTTCAAAAAATGGTTCGTTCAGATGCTGCATCTTCTGGAGTAATGTTTACTATTGATACGGAAACAGGGTTTAAGGATGTTGTTTATATTACTGGTTCATGGGGCTTAGGAGAGTGTGTTGTTCAAGGAATTGTAACCCCCGATCAATTCTATGTTTTTAAACCTACTTTAAAGCAAGGATACAAGTCGATAATATCAAAAAAACTTGGAACAAAACATATAAAACTTGTCTATGGAAGTGGGCAAAAACCAACAAAAAGCGTAAAAACTACGTTAGAGGAAAGGCAAAATTTTGTATTAACTGATGATGAAATTCTTACTCTTGCAAAAATGGGGCTGGCAATAGAAGAGCATTATGGGAAACCTATGGATATTGAATGGGCAAAGGATGGAGATGGATTAAATGTTGGAACTGGAAAACTTTTTATAGTTCAAGCAAGACCCGAAACAGTTCATTCATTGAAAAAGCAGGACTATTACGAAGTTTATGAATTAAAAGAAGAAAGTAATATTATATGCACAGGTCTAGCAGTTGGAACCAAAATAGGGCAAGGAAAAGCATGCATAATTAAAGACCCCCTTGAAATGCATCTTTTTAAGGAAGGACAGGTTCTTGTGACAGATATGACAGATCCAGGCTGGGAACCAATAATGAAAATGGCTGCCGCAATAGTTACAAATAGAGGAGGAAGAACTTGTCATGCAGCTATAGTTTCGAGAGAACTTGGAATTCCTTGCATAGTTGGAACAGGTAACGCAACTGAAATCCTAAAATCGCAACAAGAAATAACTGTTGACTGCACAAAAGGTGAACAAGGAAGAGTTCTTGAAGGAATTATTCCCTATGAAGTGAAGAGATTCGAGCTTACTACAATACCAAAAACAAAAACCAAAATAATGATGAATGTGGGCATTCCTGAACAAGCATTTGCTCAAGCACAAATTCCAAATGATGGAGTGGGCTTAGCAAGAATTGAATTCGTAATAAGCTCTCATATTGGAATTCATCCAATGGCACTGATAGAGTATGAAAAACTTAAAGAGGAGGCAAAAAATAACGCCAAAATAGATAAAATTGTAAAGGAAATTGAAAAGAGAACTCCTATATATAAAAGCAAACCCGACTTTTATGTAGATAAACTAGCACAAGGTATAGGAACTATAGCAGCTGCCTTTTATCCAAATGATGTAATTGTCAGATTTTCCGACTTCAAAACAAATGAATATGCAAGCTTAATAGGTGGTATGCTTTATGAACCTATTGAATCAAATCCAATGCTTGGCTGGCGTGGTGCAAGCAGGTATTATGATCCAAAGTTTGAACCTGCTTTTGCGCTTGAGTGTTTAGCGATAAAGAAAGTAAGAGAAGAGATGGGTTTGAGCAATGTAAAAGTTATGATTCCATTTTGTAGAACTCCAGAGGAAGGGAAAAGGGTAATTGAAGTAATGGAAAAATATGGGCTTGAGCAAGGAAAAAACGGTCTTGAAATATATGTAATGTGTGAAATACCAAGTAACGTTATACTTGCTGAGGAATTTGCAAAAATTTTTGACGGATTTTCAATTGGCTCTAATGACTTAACTCAGCTTACATTAGGACTTGACAGAGACAGTGACCTTGTATCTCATATTTATGATGAAAGAAATGAAGCTGTAAAGATACTTGTAAAAAATGTCATAGAGATTGCAAGGAAAATGAATAGAAAAATAGGAATATGCGGACAGGCGCCAAGTGACTTTCCAGAATTTGCAGAATTTTTAGTTGAATGTGGGATTAACTCAATAAGTGTAATACCAGACACTGCAATAAAAACAAGACTTTTAGTTGCAGAAAAAGAAAAAAGCATGAGAGAGATCTAACTTTTGTAATGCACCCCTTGTTTTTGAAACCTTGCTAATGTTTTTTGGAATGAAAATAGTTATTCAGATAGCTCCATTATTTCGAAAAATTAGCAATAGCTTTGCTGTAGTTTCCTTTCAAACCACAAAAAGGAAGCTTCCATGGATGAAAAACTCCCTATTGGCATCCTACACCTTAACATCCAGCATGGAGCTGTTGAAAAAAACAGAGAAAATTTAATTTACTATGTAAAAGAGACCGCTCAAAAGGGTGCTAAAATAATTGTTGCCCCAGAACTAGCTATCTCTGGTTATAGCTTTGGTAGCATAGATGAAGTCTTGCCCTTTGCAGAAGAAGTAACTGGGGAAACCGTCACAGCCCTTGCTACTATCGCGAAGCAATTTGGAGTCTACATTTGTTTCGGCTTTGCTGAGAAGGAAAAGGAAACAGGAATGCTTTACAATAGCGCTGTTGTGCTGGATCCAGAAGGTCAGGTAGTAGCTCACCATAGAAAGCATGTGCCTGCAGAAAGAAGATGGTGCTCTCCTGGCATGCCTTCTACAAAGAGCCTTTTCGAATCCCCCTGGGGCAAGGTAGGAGTGCTAATCTGTGCTGACTCTTACTATGGACTTCTTCCAAGAAGCCTTGCCCTTCAGGGAGCAGATATTCTTCTTATATGTGCCAACTGGCCTCCAACGGGACTAGACCCTAGGGAACTGTGGCGAGCAAGAGCCATAGAAAACGGTGTGGGAATAATAGCTGTAAATAGAACTGGTGTGGATCGAGCTATGGATTGCCAGGAGGCTCCATCCTATGCGGTAACACCCAACGGAACGGTTCTTCTCGACACAACAAGTAAAACCTCCAAAGTCTACCTCGTTGAGTATCCCCTTGAAGAGGGACACTTTCCCTCTAGGCTCCGAAAAAAGATTATGTCAACCCGAACCCCAGAAGACTACAATGCCATTTCTCTCGATATGTGCGGCGTTGAGGATTTATCAGGACTCTGGAAGCTCCCACCTCCAGGGACAATAAAGATCCAGTGTTTTGTCCCCTCTGGTAGCGGTTTTCCTCCCGGTTTTAAAAAGAAGCTTTTTGACAACACAGATGAAATCCCAAGGCTGGCAATAGTTCCCTACCTGGAAAAGGATTGTTCTCTGGAGGAATTTTTAAAATATTCAGAGAAAACCCCCACAGCAATTGTAACAAAGATCCATTCTTCCCTGGCTCTTATATCTAGAGGCAAGATAGATTACATACCTCCAGAAAGGCCATCAAAGATGTTTGATTTTCTGAAAGCCCGCATTGGCGTTGTAAAAAGCGAAGCTCTTTATCATCCAGAAAAGGCTGTATCTTTGTCAAAACAAGGCTGTGATATTATAGTTTCTCAGACAGAAGCCCTCGATGACAAAACTCGCCTGATCATTGGAATAAAATGCCTGGAAAGGGCGGTGGTTGCAGTTTCTTCTTGTAACAGTGCAACTATTTGTGTGCCTCCTCAAGGACACGAACGCTGGCATGAGACCACCCTGAAAGAGCCCGGAATATGCGAAGTGGCAGTGGATACAAACTTCACCAGGAAAAAACGTTTTCTTGAACGGGTAGACTTTAGGGTGCTTCTTAAAAGATGAACCAACCCCCTATTAGATATCTGGTTTTATGGCTTACTACCGACTGTAACCTCCATTGTAAATACTGCTATCGCAGCGAAGAGCCACCTTTGGCAATCTCTAGAGAGCTCATAGAAGCCTCTCTTTATATGGCTTCCTCGTCGGGACTTCCATTCCATATCCAGCTAGCAGGGGGAGAACCAACCCTGGAGCCAGACCTTATAGAATTTGTGGGAAAGAAGGTTCGCAGTTACGGCCTACCTACAACCATTGCTATACATACCAATGGAACCCTTATAGAAGAATCTATCGTCAAGATCCTAAAAAAATATGACATAAGGGTTGGCGTTAGTATCGATGGACCACCAGGAATACAGGAAACCCTCCGGGGCGAAAGTGGTGCAACCTTTAGAGGCCTTTTACTCCTTGAAAAAATGAACATGCCGATAAAGGTAACAACAGTGCTTTCCTCTATAAATGTTGGCCACCTCTTCGAACATATTCTTTCCCTTGCCCATTTCAGTAATATTAGAGGAATTGGGCTTGATCCTATCGTTTTAAAAGGAAGGGCTTCCAATGCCTTAGAACTTCTTCCTTCTCCAGAAGCCCTCAGAACTGGTATTAAAAACATGCTAAAGGCTTTAAGAGAAATCCAAAAAGTGTGGAGTGTTCCTATGGATCTAAGAGAATTAGAACTTGTTCGAAGGAGTCTCTTAAAAGGGGTTCGCCACCCCTATTGTCACGCACTGAAAGGAGAAAGCATAGCTGTCCATCCCGATGGCACAGTCTATCCTTGCGGTCAAACGGTGGGAGATCCCGCTATGGCAGTTGGAACTATTGACTCTATAGATTGGGAAAAGCTAAAAAATTGCTACAAAGAAATAAAGCTTGCCGAGGAAGAATGTTTTAATTGTCCTCTTGAGGGAAGATGCCCGGGAGATTGTCCTTCAAGGCTTCACTACAACGATGAAAAAGGAAAAAAGATGGCATGTCTTCTTTACCAGACCATAGCGGAAGCCCTTAAACCAGGGGATAAACTATTTTCGAACCATTCCAACTTATAACTGATACATCTATTTGATAAACCCTTTTCATGTTATCTTCTGTAATTACATCCTTAGGAGAGCCTTCGGTAAAAACAGAGCCTTCCCTTAACATCACAATTTTCTCAGCAAAAAGTATTGCAAGATTGGGATCATGGAGTGTCATGACCACTGTAACGTTCCTTTGCTTGGAAATACCTTTAACAGAGCTAAGCACCATAACTTGATTTCTAAAATCTAAATGGGAGGTTGGCTCATCAAGAAGTATAAGGGGAGTTTCCTGAACCAGAGCCCTAGCGATAAGAACAAGTTGCCTTTCACCGCCACTTATCCTTGTATAAGGCTTATCCTTCAGATGGCTTATCCCAACCGTTTCAAGGGCTTCCTCAGCCTTAAGATAATCAGTTCTGGAAGGCGACGAAAAAATGGAAATCCTAGAAGCCCTTCCCATCAAAACCACATCAAGGACAGAATAGGGAAAAGGTGGCTCGTGCTCCTGAGGAACAATGGCACAGATCTTTGCCCGCTCTTCAAAGGAAAGATCAAGTATTTCTTTTCCTTCAAAGCGAACCGACCCCTTGAGAGGCTTCCAAAGACCACAGATACACCTAAAAAGAGTGCTTTTTCCCGACCCGTTTGGACCCAAAATGACTGTAATTTCCCCTTTTCTGGCGGTAAAATTAACTCCCTTTAATATATCGACCTTGCTATGGCGATGGGCAAAATAAATATCTCGAACATCAAGCATATTACCTTCCCCAACTCTCCTTTCCCCCTTTCTTCATAAGGTAAAAAAAGAAGGGAGCTCCCGTTATAGCTGTGATGATTCCAACAGGGATGTCAAAACTTGTGAGATTCCTTGCAATTGTATCTGCAAAAATCATAAAAGAAGCACCTCCCATCATAGCTAGAGGAACAAGATTTTTGTGATCAGGACCAACCATCATCCGGACAAGATGGGGCACCATCAAACCAACCCAACCAATTATTCCACTTACTGAAACAGCAACACTTACCGCTATGGAAGAAAAAACAATGAATATTATTCTATCTCTTTTTACATTCACGCCTAAAGCTTTAGCCTCATCCTCAGCCATGCTCATTACATTAAGCCTCCATCTCATAAGAAAGATTGGAAGGCATCCAACCAAAACCCCTAGAAAAGTAATCTTTACAAGCTTCCAATCCGCAAGGGAAAAACTGCCCATAAGCCAGAATACAATACTTTGAAGCCTATGGGGATCGACCAGGAACTTAATTATAGATACCAGGGCGGTAAAAAGGGCAGAGATTATTATGCCTGTAAGAACAAGGGAAAGTCTTGAAATCTCGCCCTGGCTTCTGGCAAGAGTATAAGCTAAAAAGACAGACAGGATAGAACCCATAAAAGCCATTACCTGCACAGGCATCTGAGGCAAGAATCCAACAGATAAAGCACAACCAAAGGCAGCCCCAGCGGAAATACCCAGTATATAGGGATCAACCAGGGGATTTCTAAAAATACCCTGAAGGGTGACACCCGAAGCGGAAAGAGCCATCCCAACCAAGCCTGCCAAAGTAATCCTTGGAAGTCTTATATCCGTTATTATTGCAACTTCCTGAGAAGAAGAACTCTCCCTGAAAGAAATAAGTGCTTTTAGCACATCAAAAGGTTCAACATGATAGGCGCCAATAAAAAGGGCAATCCAACCAACCAACAAAGGAGAAACTCCTATAGCCATCCTTTGTAAGAAGTTGCTTTTCTTTTTTGGTTGGAGTCGAAGTGACGGCAAAAACACTCGAAAGGCTGAATAAAGTTTCATCCTCTAAGTCTCCCGTGGTTCACATCTTTTTGGCGCTGACTATCTTGGTTAGATATTCTGCCTTTAATTCATTCAAAGTATAGTAGTCTCCGCCAAGCATAAGGGCTATCTCGTAGGCAAGGTCTGTTCTTATAAACTTAGATTTATCCTCCGTATCTACCACTACAAAGTCTGTGTTACTCATCTTGCCAAGTAAGCTTGAAAGCTCTCTGATTTCTTCAATAACTGGTTTTTCCGATATGCTCTGATTAGCCCTTCCATCAGTAATCAAAACAACCAAAAACCTAGTAAGGGGATTTCTAAGGGAGACATTTTTTATAAGCTTGTATGTAGCAAGAAGGCCTGCTGAAAGGGGAGTCCTACCACCTACAGGTATTTCCGCTAAAAGCCTGGATGCCATCTCATGGCTTGAAGTAGGCGGAAGAATAACCTCTGCGCTATCTCTTCTAAAGAGAATCATAGAAACTCTGTCCCTCTTCTGATAGCAATCCATAAGAAGAGATTGAATAGCTCCTTTAGTTTCAATCATTCGCCTCTGAACACCCATAGAACCAGAGCCGTCAACAACAAATATCACTAAATGACCTATCCTCCTTTCCCTCTGCTTATATCTAAGATCCTCCTCATGAATGACCAATACATCCTTTCTGTCCCTTAACATTTGATAAGGAGCTGAAGCTCTAAGAGTTGCATCAATGGCTATGTCTCCATTTTCTTTCATTATGCTTTTTACATATCTACCACTTCTGTCTCTGGTCTTACTTTTCGTTCTTCTTCCGGAAGCGGAACGAATAAGCCTATCTTTCCTAAGAAGAAACCTTCTCACCTTAAAAACATTACCAATGCCAAAAATCTTTTCTTCCAGGGGGGTTTCTTTGGGTTGATTGCCCTGGTTGTTGCCATCTTTCTCTAATTCCTTACTTTCTTGTTCCTGGGGTGGGAGTTCCTGGGCGCTAGGATTAGAGTTATCCGACTGCTCTTTCGGAGGATCCTCTGGCTGTGGTTGGTTATGGTTTTCTTCTGGGGGCTCAAAAAACCTCTTTCTATGGGCAAGAACAAGCTCGGCAACAGCATCAACATCTTCCTTTGTAACAACTTCACGGCCTTCGTAGGCAGAATAAGCCTTGGAAGCATAGGTTAAGTAAATGTCGCCTCTATGACCGGGGACAAAATTCTTAGAGCATAATTCAACAATGTAATCAAGAACCTGATCAGGAACAATCATCTTAGAAATTAACGCTTTGGCTTTTTCAATCTTTTCCACCAGCTTGGCATCACTACCATTTTCCTTTTCGTTATCCTTAAGAGAAAGCTTGATAATTTCCCTTCTTCTGGCTTTGTCAGCCATTTTTCCCCATAGAACACACATCCCGAAGCGATCGAGGAGATGGTAAGAGATAGAGCCTTCCTCCAAGGTCATGGTTGCTACGATTATAAAATCGGCAGGCTCTCTTACCGCTACTCCTTCCCTTTCTATGATTACCTCTTTCCTGCTTTGAACTTCGAGGATCAGGGAAACTATGTCTTGAGAAAGGAGGTTTATGTCATCAATCCAGATAACTCCCCCGTTAGCCCGAGACAAAATACCAGGTTGAAAAACCCTTTGGCCGGCCTTAAGGGTTTTTTCAATATCTATTCCGCCAAGAAGGGCATCTTCCGTAACATTTAAAGGAAGCTTTACAAAGGGCATTCCATTGGGGATAAGCCTTTTAAAAAGCCTTATAAGGGTTGTCTTTCCAGAGCCCTTTTCGCCTATGAAAAGAATTCCTCCGCATCTTGGTTCTATAGCATTAAGGATAAGTCCTAGTTTAGCGGATTCATGGCCAACAAATTCAGAAAATTCCACTACTAGATCCCTCCTATCACAGCTTGAAGCTTTTCTTGCTTGCTTCTTATGTCTTCAAAAGGAAGTCTTTTCAGTCTGTGGGTCAAGGCAAGTTGAGCTACCTCCCTTATATCATCTTTTTCAATTACCTCTTTGCCCTTTAATGCTGCCAAAGCTCGTGAAGCTTTCATTATGACAATATCAGCTCTGTGGCCATCTAGATTTAAAGGAGAGGTTATGTCAACAATGAGTTGAAAAACTTCTTCTGATGGATTAATCTTTCCAACCTTCGATTTTGCCTTAAGAATTTTGTCTCTTAGCTCTTTTTGAGACTTTTGCCATTTCCTTAAGAAGGCTTTTGGGTTTGTATCAAATTCGAGCTTTCTTTTTAAAATCTCCTTTCTTTGTTCAGGATCTGTTATCGTTGTAACCTGAACGCAAAGTCCAAATCTATCAAGAAGCTGGGGTCTTAGGTCACCTTCTTCTGGATTCATTGTTCCAACGAGTATAAACCTTGCTGGATGGGTAAAGGATACTCCTTCTCTTTCCACAGTATTAACACCCATCGCAGCTGAATCGAGAAGGAGATCAACAATGTGGTCATCAAGAAGATTTACCTCATCAACATAGAGAAAATTTCTGTTGGCTTCAGCAAGAATGCCCGGTTCAAATCTTTTTTCCCCTTTTTTCAAGGCATGTTCTATGTCAAGGGTTCCAACAAGTCTATCCTCTGTAACACCAAGGGGAAGCTCCACAACCTTCATCTTTTTCTTGGTCTGTTCAAGGCGACCTTCCCTTTGCAAAAGCTCTTCACATCTACTGCATAGCCTGCCAGCGGGATCGCAGTTAAAGGGACAATCCTTTACTACTTTGATTTCAGGAAGAAGCTCCGCAAGAGCCCTTACAGTGGTGCTTTTTCCTGTGCCTTTCTCACCCATAATAAGAACCCCACCAATTGAGGGATCAATCACGTTAAGGATAAGGGCAGTTTTTATTTCCTCTTGATTAACTATGGCAGTAAAGGGAAATATCATTTGACTATACCCTCCATCTTCTTTTTCCAAGATTCAACCTCTTCCATCGTAATAATATCAATGCTTCCTCCTTGAAAATCACCCTGGACATCTCCTATGCGATCTTCAAGCCAGCCTTCAATCTCCATATATATTCCCTTAAGTCCATCTTTGACATCAGGAGAAGGATTCCACAGCCCCCTTTCCATGGCTTCAATAAGCCTTCTTGCAATCTCCTCAAGAGCCCAAGGATTGTTTTCTTCAAAGAATTTTCTATTCTCTTCGTTCATCATAAAGGTTCTGGCAATTTCATCAAAAATCCAGTCGTCAACCTCCTGGGTTGTGGCTTCCCATCCATAAACTCTCCCCACCCTGCTAGAGATATCACCAGCCCCCTTGTATCCATGGCGCTTCATGCCTTCAATCCATTTAGGATTTAAAAGCTTGGTTCTGACAACCCTTCTAATCTCATCGGCAAGGGTTCGGACATGGATATGCTCGAGTTCCCTTGTATCGCCATAGTAATTATTAACCTTTTTGCCAGAATAAACCTTTGAGGCGGTAGCAAGTCCTCCATGATTCCTATTTTAACAGCAACAACCGAAAAGATCATATTCGTCGGATACAAGCTTATTGAAAGTAACATCAACAGTTTTCAAGTTCTCGATAAGATGCTCCTGTTTTTCAGCTCCGAAGATATTTTTCCCGTAGGCGTAGCGGTTCCAGTAGATAAAGATATTGGCGAGATCTTTCTCGGTTTTCCAGGAAGAGGCATAAACAGCAAGCTCGGTGCCAGCCATGTAGGTGCCAGGTTTTGATGAGAAAATTCTCAAGGTTGCGTCCCTAAAGGCTTCCTTGTCTTCAACGTTTCCATTTAGGCGAGAGATGGTATGTTTTCTTACGTAATTTTTATCTTCTGGCTCATCTAGAGAAGCTACTGCCTGAACAGCCTCGTCAAGGAGTTCAATACAATGGGGAAAATTATCTCGAGTAATGCCTGAAACCTTTACGGTAATGTCAATTCTTGGCCTTCCAAGCTCATCCAAGGGCAAGATCCTAAAACCTTTAACCCTTCCATTAGGAAGCCACTGGGGCTCTACGCCTATAAGGAACATCATTTGAGCCATCCCTTCACCGTCAGCCCACATAATATCGCTACACATCCAATAAAAAGCCACGTTTTCAGGAAAACGTCCCTCTTCTTCCAGGTGCTTCTCAATAACAGCATTGGCAAGCTTTTTACCTATTACCCAGGCTGACCTGGTTGGGATTTTAAAGGGGTCTAGAGAGAAAAAATTCCTTCCTGTAGGAAGGACATCATCTCTTCCACGGGTTATAAGTCCTGAGGGTCCTGGAGGAATATACTCTCCTCGAAACCCCGAAAGTAATGCTTCTATTTCTTTTGACTCATCAATTCTTTTGTTTATGTCTAAAATTCTTTCCCTTATCTTTGCCCATACGGGATTATCCCAGTCAAATGAAACTTTAAACATTCTGGCCTCCTTTCTGGTATGCACCTACCTCAAGAAGGACCTGTCTTATGATATCTTTGGAAATTCTATCTATCTCTTCCAAAAGGGCTCCGTAGCTTTTTCCATATGTTGGATGTAATTTCCCCTGGTCTAAAAGTAACTCACCAAGGTCTAACCCCAGCATTTTCGCCACTTCACGACGAAAAGAAACTCCCTCGCCTCCGTCAAAACGCAAAATAGAATAAATAAAATCGATTCTCTTTTCGCCTTCTGGAAGCTTACCAAAGATGTGCATACCATCCTGGATCTGGGTATTTCTAATTCTTGAAAGGATATTGTGGGCTTCCCTGGCTATTTCGTCAAAGGGAAGTTGATGAATTTCTTCGTGATTTAGTTCCGAGAGAGAAACCTTCTTTGTCTCTTTTTTGGAAAGATAAACCCTAATCTCTTTATCCAGGTTTGTCTTCTGTAATAATTCCAAGATGAGATGTTCGGTGGCGTGAGCTCTTCCTCTATCAAGTCCTTTTACCTTCTCATATTCTCCAAGAAGTCTTTCAAGTTCTTCAAGCTCTTCGTATAAACCACTCTGGGTCATTACAGTCTGCATGTGATCAACTAAAGTAGCATAACTTCTTCTCTTGGCTATTGTTCCTTCCGCAGGATTGTCGGCATTGTAAATATAAAGATGAGGCACCCTATCGATAGCTATATCAGGAAAGCAACCAGCTGATAAACAATTGCCCTTTCCTGGCAAAAACTCAAGATTTCCGTGGGTGCCAACATGGACTATTATATCAGCCCCAAACTCTCTTGAAAGCCACCTGTAGGTTGCAATATATTGATGAGGCGGTGGAATATCGGGATCATGAAGGATTTTACATACTCTCCCGTCACACCTGGAACCTGCACATCCCCTTTTTGGTTGAACGCAAACCACTGCATTCCCGTATTGAATGCCTGTCACTACGATCTTATCTTGATATACCATAGCAGTTGGAACACCTTCTTTAGGCTCCCCAGGAGGGTTTCCCCAGGCTTCTATCATTTTATTTCTCGTTTTCTCGGGAAGCTCGTTAAACCATTCAAGATACTTTTCTTTGTCAATAAGGGCGATGGCTCCTCCCTTGTTCACTATTTCCTCAACGGTTGTCCAGCGAAATTCAGAAATTGCTTTTCTGTCCATAATTGTTTCGATCAGCTCTTTGCCATCCCTGGGGGGATTAACCCTGTAGCCTTCCTTTTCCATCCTGGTAAGAATCCTTGCCACTGTCTCAAGGGTATCAAGATGGGCTCCCGCTCCAACAGTTGCTTCAACGGAAGCACAGGGATTGTTGTGAAGAATAAAGGCAACCTTTCGATCAGAAACAGGCTTTTTCCTGAGCTTAACCCATCCCAATACCCGCCGGGCTAGTTTTTCTATTCTTTCAACAATTGGAACTCTAAGCCCTGTTTCTTCTTCAACACTACTTAATCCTCCAACAATAACAGGCTCAATCCTTCCCTCAAACTCTGGCATTGCTATTGACCACCCTATTATAAGACTGTCAGCCCCTTGCGGATCGTTTAGCCATTTATCAACAGTCTGATAAAAGGAACAGATAGGAGAAAATACAGGAACTTTAAGCTTTCTAAGTATATCAACGCCTCGTTGAGGCTCAATCTTACCATCTACAACACCTCTGACATTTGACCCAAGAAGAAAGACCTGAAGGTTTATCAGCGCATCTATCCGTGGATTGCCCTCTTTATCGATAAAACATTCTTCTAGAACCTCTCCACTTCCCTTAGTGCCAAGGCCTTCATCTTTTAAAGAGTAAGAAAAGACAGGGATTACAGAAAGACCGAGGGACTCAAGCTTATCAATCAGGGTTTTTTCAACTGCTATGTTGTCGTTTACCCAATAGAACCTTGAAAAAAGGATTCCAACGGCGCTAAGGGGGTTTAAAGGCCTGCGAAAAGTAACATACCATTTAAGATAGTCCTCTGTATTATCAAATATCTTCGGTGCCTTAGGATGATATAGCCCTTCCCAGGGAAGGGCCTTTGGAGGCGAAGTTTTTATATCCATTCCAACCACTTCGCAAGCTATGTATTTTAGCATGTTTATAAAGTTTTCCTCGCCTCCGTAGGTTATGTAGTAATAGACATTGGCAACAATCCCCAGTTCCACCGTAGAAAGCGTCCAATAGGAAGGATCATGACCACAGCACACAATTGGAGGCCTTTTCCCAAGCTCTTTTAATTTCTTTTCAATAATTTCCCAGATAGATTCAGTAGAACGGTAAAGTAAGATCACATCCGAATGCTTGGCTTCTTCTAAAACCTCTTCAATTATCTCAGCTTCTTGCTCGAGGCGCTTTGAAGAATAAACCTTTACGGTCACAATTTTTTCCAAGGCTTTAGAAGCCTTAATGGTATTTCTTGCGTGGGAATCCCACATTATTGCTAAAAGCTTCATTTTTCTTCCCCCAAAACAAAAAGCCATGAAAGCCCTTTCTTTAAAGGAAAGAGCCTTCATGGCTCGGATTTTACAGTTTAAAATAACCCTACTAGAACATAAACTCAAGAATTAATTTTGGCAAAAGAAAATCCCAAGGATCAACAGGTCTTACTCAAGCCTTCCAACAGGCATGATTACAAGAGGTTCCTCTTTGGGGGGCAGGGAAAGAATTTTTTTTACTTCATCATCTCTAAAGGCTCCTACTACAACCGTTCCAAGACTTAAGGAGACAGCCTGAAGGTGAAGATTTTCAGAGGCATGGCCTACTTCTATGTGAACGTATCTTATGCCTCTTTGACCATAAACCCTTGTTGTTCTATCATATTCTGCGGAAAAAACTATAACAACTGCTCCATCTCTTACCCAGGACTGTCCAAGAGCTGCTTTTGAAAGTTCTTCTCTCACATCTCCATCTTTTACTTTATAAAGACTATGATCTGAGGGTCTATATTTGTAAACTCCCTTAGGGAAATCCTTTACATCACCAATCACAACATAGACCTCAAGGGGATAAAGAGCTCCTGCAGAGGGGGCTGTTCTAAAACCCTTTGGGCTGGTAACACCCTGAGAAGCCCAAAGAAGTTGGGAAACCTCCTCCAAACTAAGAGGTTTTCCACTGTATTCTCTAACGGAACGCCTAAGTTTTAAGGCCTCCTCTACGGAAATCTTACCGCTATATTTTGGTTCTGGAAGTTTTACCATGGAAAACTCCTCCCCCAGGCAGGAACTTACTAACAAAAGATTCAAAACCAAAAGCCTTAAAAAAACTTTCATCTATTCCCCTATAATCTCTGGAATTACCATCCACTCAACGGAAAAATTTCCCCCCTCAAACCTTTTAAGACAAACAACCCCTGCCATTTTAAAGTCTATTACTCCCCTTTCTCTATCTCCCGAAAGAAGAAGAGAGGCAAGCCTACTTAGATGGGGAAGATGTCCAACCAGGAAAATGTCTTCATCTATTCCTTTTATTCTCTCCACCCAGATCAAAGGATCATCCATCGGGGCAAGCCCATCTGTTTCAACAAGCTTGGCTTCTATGGTTTCTGCAATAGCCCTGGCAGTTTGCATTGCTCTAAGTTTCCCACTGTGAAAAACCTTAGAAGCCTTTATGCCAATCCTTTTAAGATAAGAACAAACCTTTGTGACATCTTGAAAACCTTTTTCAGTAAGCCCTCTTTGGGGATCCTCTTCCTCTCTTTTGGCTTCTCCATGTTGAACTAAATAGAGATACATTTTTATTATCTAGGCATCTAAACTACGCAAAATTGCATAGTTTAGGCTGGAGTATTTCTTTTCCGCCTTTTTAGCTTTCCCAGCTCCAGCAGGCGGTATTTGGGAAAGCCTTACCTGTCTTCTAAGGGAAAGAAAGCTATGTTAAAAAAATTTTGCACGTTTACTTTATCCAGACTCTACAGTGAAGGCAAGCATGAAAGGTTAGCCATGAAAACCTTGAAAGGCTCACTAAAAGATAATATGGAGGGGATGGTATGAAGGTGGCCATGCTCTCACCTATTGCATGGAGAACTCCTCCCAGGCATTATGGACCGTGGGAATACGTAGTTTCCCTTCTAACAGAGGGATTAGTAAAACGAGGCATAGATGTAACACTTTTTGCCACAGGCGATTCCCAAACAAAGGCAAAGTTGGTAAGTGTTTGTCCTAGGGGATATGAAGAAGACAAAACCATTTTGCCAAAGGTTTGGGAATGCTTACATATATCAGAGGTTTTTGAACGAGGCGATGAATTTGACATCATCCATAATCATTTTGATTTTCTGCCCCTTACTTATACAAAAATGACCAAAACCCCTGTAGTTACTACTATTCATGGTTTTTCTTCTCCGGGCATTTTGCCCGTCTATAAGAAATACAACAACCAGGTATACTATGTAGCCATCAGCGAAGCTGATAAGAATCCGGAATTAAATTATGCTGCCACAATCCATCACGGGATTGATCTAAAGGCATTTACCTTTCAGCCCAAACATGGTGATTACCTTCTCTTTTTCGGTCGAATCCATCACGACAAAGGCACAAAAGAAGCCATCGAAGTTGCCAGAAGGGTTGGAATGAAGCTTATTATTGCCGGCATAATACAGGATGAAGAATACTATAAAAGATATGTGGAACCCTTTATAGATGGAAAGCAAATTATATATTTAGGCAGTGCAGGACCTGAACTTAGAGATAAGTTGCTGGGGGGAGCCTACGCTCTTCTTCATCCAATAAATTTTAACGAACCTTTTGGGCTTTCTGTGGTAGAAGCTATGGCATGTGGAACGCCTGTTATTGCCAATGCAAGAGGCAGTATGCCAGAAGTTATAGCGGACGGTAAAACAGGATTTCTTGTAAAAAATATTGACGAAATGGTTGAAAAAATTCCTGAAATCAAGAATCTGAACCGTTTTGATTGCCGAAAGTGGGTTGAGGAAAGATTTTCTGTTGATAGAATGGTGGATGACTATATTCGGTTATACGAAACTATAATTTCAAAAAGAAAGAAAGAACTTAAGGGAACTTTAAAAGTCCTAGCTGAAAGCGATAAGTATATAGTGAGAAAAATTCAGCTAGAACCAGATTGCAGTATCGTTAGAGAGATTAGCTCGTTTTCTATGGTAAAGTGGCACATACTCACAGGATTGGCTTTTTTTATTATGGACAAAGAAGAAAAAAGACTAAAAAGTTCGGAACATCTGGACGTAATCCCTGGAAAACATTCTCGGCCAACGATTAAAAATTTCGGATCTGAAGTTCTAGAAATTATAGAAATATCGTTCAAATCCTAAGGGTTTAAAAACCAGGGAAGGGGTGCAATCCTTTCCCTGGTGTTAAAACTCCATGGGAAGCTCAACTTTTATTCCCATTTTTTTGGTATTCCTTGCCAGAGTGTAGGCTTCAGTATATTGTTCAGCGATCCTTTCCCAAGAGACCACATTTTCAAGATATTTCTTTAGGTTTTCTCCAAGCTCGAACCTTAACTTTTCATCACAGGCAAGTTTAATTACCTTTTTCCTTAACATATCTTTTGTAGTAAAAAGAAGTCCCCCTTCGCTTTCAAGAGCCTGAGCGGTAAGCCCTTCCATAGGGGCAGTAGTGATAAAAGGCTTGTTCAGCGAAATTACTCTTGCTAAGGTTCCCGATTGAGTTTCATCTGTAGAGGGTATCACGATAAAGTCGCAAACAGCCATGATTTTGTAATAAAGGTCACCTCGAGGGATAAACTCATAATACACAGCAAGTCCTTTCTTTTCTAGCTGTTGAACCTCGAACTTGTATCTATTGTATTCCTTCTCATCGTGGATATCTCTCATCGTGCCAGCTGCAAGGAGTATCCACTTTTCGCCGGTTTTTTCGTAGATTTCTTTTGCTATATCCTCCCACATAGAGGTAAGAATATCCCATCGCTTATTAGACTGGATCCAGCCAACTAGGCCAACAATATGGACACCCTGGGAAGCCAGATCCCTTAAGCCTATTTCTTCCATAAGCTTTGGAACATCTTCAGGACCCCACCTCTTATCTGGCCTTGCTCCGTGAGGCACTACCATGATGTTGAGCGGTGTTTTCCAACCCCTTGACGAAAAGTTCCAATCCAGTCTCCACTTCTGATAGTGACATTTGAAAAGCACTACATCGCTAAGTTTGCACAGCCTGTATACAAAGTTTGCCTCAGCATCCCTCATCCTTCCATGGATAGTATGAGGTTCAACCACAATAGGATAGTCTCCAATAGCTTCAAGAAGCCGTAAGAATCCCTCGTTTCCATCGCCATAGCCTCTATCATCATAATATTCGTATAGTCCATATTCATGCTGAATATGAACCACATAGGGATCAAGTTCTCTGACCTTGGTCGCTACTCTAAACCACCAGTCGCTTCTTCTGAGATCAATAACCGGAAAGACTCCCTCTCCACTACCGTCTAGATGGCTAATTACAAGCACATCCCTTTCGGGGTGAGCTTTTTTGATAAACTCTCTTGCCTCTTCGCAGAAAGTTGCAATACCACATAGCCTTGGTGGATAACTGGAAATCATTACAATAGGTTGACTCCTAGGTGCCATCCTTTCAAACTCCTACCTACTTTCTGCTTGCCGCCAAATTTTCCATAGAAAAATCTTCTGAAATTTCACTGCTTACAAGCGATTTCAATACTCCTTGCCTGGACATGGCCAAGTTGGCCAGTAAAAATACTATTATAGATTCAGCACCCTGATTTAAATTCACTCCAAAAGGCGTCAGCCCATCATAACAGGCACCGGTAGAAAAGTCATAAAGTGGAATTCCAAGTCTGTTTCTTCCAAAAAACCAGTCAAAGGCAGCTTGAGCAAGCTTCAAATAGCGAGATTTTTTTGTAATTTCATAGGCCTCCACATAAGCCTCAACTGCATATCCTGCATCTATAGGCTGTTGATCGTAATAGCAACCTCCATTTTCCTTCTCATACCAAGTTCTATTTCCAACGAAATCAAAATATTCACCATTGAAGGTAAAGCTTGTTAAGAACTCCAGTGCTTCCAATGCTACATCTTTATAAGCTGACTCACCCGTAATCCTGTATGCCAGAATTAGAGCATGGGGTAACTTACAATTTCCATAAGTTACGGAGTCACTGAACCACTTCCAGCCGTCCTTACGGTAGCTATTAAAAGCTTCAACCAGGCTATCTGCAAGCTGAACAAGCTGTCTCTTCTTATTTGTTGCACCTTGATATCGCCTAACAAAGTAATATAATCCTCCTATTGCATACGCCTTAGCCATTGGATGGACAAGACAAAGATCTGCCGAGGCCTTTTCAAACATCTCCTTACAAAGCATTCTAAACCACTCAAAAGGTCCATAATAGACTCCACACCCAAGACCCCACAAGGCTCTACCAAGGGTATCTTCACTTCCTTCGGTATCGGTGAAACATCTTGAATAATCCATGAAATTGTGGAATCGCCCATTTTCTAGTTGGGCATGTTTTAGAAAGGCCAGGTAGGTGTTGGCAAGCTTTAGCAGTTTCTCATCTTTCAGCTGGTGATAGGCTATTAAAACCACAACGAGAGCCCTTGCCACATCGTCTGTAGAATACCCAAACTTTCTGTCAGGAATACCATAACAAGAATGCTGTATAATGCCTGTATCGTCTGTAAGCCTGAATAGATGCTCCATGTTTATGCTAGGAATAGAATCTTGAGGCACAAATTTGTGTTTTATTGCATAAGACTCTGGCTTTACTTCATAACTTCCTACAACTTCACTAAATACCTTCAGATACTCCCTTGCTACATTGCTCCAAACCATTTTTCTTCCAAATTCATAGGCTCTTTTCCTCATCTGATGGCGTTTCTTTTCATTCTCTATAAGATCTATTATGGCTTCTGCCATCATCTTAGGGTTGTTAAATTCTACAAGCTTTCCCCTTCCATCGCTAAGCAATTCTTGAGCATACCAATAAGGGGTGGAAATAACAGCTTTTCCCATACCCACTGCATAGGCAAGGGTTCCGCTTGTAATCTGCTCTCTAGAAAGATAAGGAGTAATATAGATGTCACAGGCTCCTATGAACTCGCACAGTTCTTCTAACGTCACAAAACGGTTATGAAAGATTACGTAATCTTCCAAACCTAAGCTGGCAACCTTTCGTTGAAGCGAAAGCCTGTAAGATTCCCCATACCTTTTCTTGACCTCAGGATGGGTAGCCCCTAGCACTATGTAAGCAACCTTCGGATACCTTTCAACTACATAGGGAAGTGCTTCTATAACAGTCTCAACTCCCTTATTCGGATTCAATAGCCCAAAAGTCAGTAACACAAGTCTTCCTTCCACGTTGAACCTATCCTTGTAAAAATTCGGATCAACAAAAGGCACATCTGGCACGCCATGGTGAATAAAAGAGATTTTTTCAGATGGAACACCATAGATTTCTTTCAACATGCTGACCGCTTGCTTACTCATAACCACAACACGTTGAGACAGTTTCGCTATTTCCATCAAAATTTCCTTATGCTCCCTTTCGGGCTCTTTAAGAACAGTATGAAAAGTTGTTACGACGGGCTTTTTAAGATTCGCCAGGAGGTGAATAACATAAACGCCGTAATCTCCACCAAATATGCCAAATTCATGCTGAAGAGATACTATCGAAGCTCTCGAAAAGTTTATATATTCAGCTGCAAGGCGGTAATCGTGAATCTTGTTTTGCGATATTTCAAATACTACCTCTTCACCATACTCATACCCTTCCGGTCTGTTAGTCATAGCCACCACAGAAGGCATCTTTGACTTGAGTTCCTGATGAATAGCATGGAGAAGATCATAAGTAAATGTAGCAATACCGCAGTTTCTTGGAGGATAGGTACTTACGAAAAATATATTGCCCTGTTCATGGTGCCATGGAAAAGAAGGTCCATTGGCTACCATCTGCCCACCTCCTCGTTATAAAACCTTTTTTTTAAGTTAATCACGACAATAGAAGAAATCAAATCCAGGGATAACAAAAGGATCAAGACATGGTATGACAATTTAACCTTGTATTATCCTGGTAAAGTGTAGCCTAGATGGCAAGGTATCATTTGTGTGTCAATCCCGAGAGCTTTCTTGCTTCTTTTAAATAAACTCGAATCCTTCTTAGATTCTTTTCTCCCCAAACCTCTTGAAGCTCTTCTTGCGAGAGCTCTGCAAGCCTTTTAACGGAATCAATGCCACGGCTTTCAAGGATCCTATACCTCTCATACCCAAGACCCTTTAGATGTAAAAGCTCAAGACGCTTATTTTCATCAAAAGAGAGAAAAGACCTATCTATGGCATAGCTCGACATTATTCCCTTTTTGGCAAATTCTTTCCTTTTACTTTCCTCTATGAAATGGAGTTCAGAAACCCCGGGAAGATACGAAAACACGGTGTATCTATCTATAAGAAAAAACACAAAAATCGAAAACACCAAAGCCCCCAAAGTGGGAACCACCTTGAACTCTTCAATAAGTTTTAAGGAACAAATCAGATTGAAAATCGAAAACACCAAAGCCCCCAAAGTGGGAACCACCTTGAACTCTTCAATAAGTTTTAAGGAACAAATCAGATTGAAAAACGAAACAGTCCCAACAGAAAAAACAAGAAAACCTAAATAACCGGGAAGGGGCATCTCAAAAACCTTAAAACCTTCAAAAAAAGGAACTGAATAGATCCATCTTGTCACACTTAACCAGTTCCAAAATTCCCACAAAAAGCCACAAACAAGTCCTGAAAAGACAGAGGAAAAAAGTTCCTTACCTTTACCTTCTTCGAGCTCCCTTATGAAGGAAGGAAATCCCTTTCGGTAGCAAAAGCCTTCGGTCAACAAAATTGGAAAAATCCAGCAAAGAGGGAAAAAGTATAGGGGCATTGCAAGCAAAAGCCCCATAAAAACCAGTCCAAGAATAATAACAAAGAAAACACAATTTTTCAATGAAATGGCCTTTAGCCTGGTCTCCTTGAAAAGGGGTGAAATAAGCTCCTTAGTTACAATAATTGCAGGAATCACTGTCCCGTAAGAGATAAAGTATCCTAAAAACCTTGCCCAAAAATCTTTTGTCACAGCTACATAGAACCAGTTAGCAATTCTTAAGTTTATAAGCTCGAAAATACACCAGTAGAAAACGGAAAAGATGAGAACAAGGGGGAAATTTTTCCGAAAAATCACATATCTACCTTCCCTAAGGAAGATTAGAGAATCGGCAATCAAGATATAGGACCACCAAAAAAGAGGATAGGAAAAGTAAAGAAAAGGTTCTACCTTTCTAAAAACCACAAAATAGGAAAAACCATGTAAGGGGATACCAAGAAATAATAGTTTCATAGGCAGTTAAACTATCCTTCCCTTAAAGGACTATAGGGTCACCTTGGAAGCTAAAAATTTTAAACTACTGAGGTTCTTCTAACAGTCCGCTTAGCTTTACCTTACCAAGTCTTAAGCTCTTTACATCCTTTAAGTTTTTCAAATTAGCTCTTACCACTACTCCATCTTCGTCTATTTCCTCGATATAGCCCACACCAATGCAATCTTCACCGGAGAAAATACCAACCATTCGTTCCAGATAGCTACTGGCGTTATAGACATTAATTGGCTCCTTAAATAACCTTAAGGGAAATAGATAACTTTTACTGTCTTTGAAGTAACTTACCAACCTCTCTTTTCTATAATTAGCCCTGACCTGCTGATCCCTTGGAAACACTTTGGAAGATGGTTCTAAAACTAAGCAAGGCACTTTTATATCGCTTAAAAGCTCAGAAAGTTCATTTTCCTTCTGAATAGCAATAACAATATCCGGGTTGAAAATCTCAACTTTTTTAACCTTAAGAGATCTACCCTCACCACTTACAAAACCCGTTGTATCAACAACAATTGGAAGATTAAAAGATCTAGCCTTTTCGATAGCCCTGGAAAAAATCTCAAGAAAGTGCGGAATTGAAATAGAAGGAGTTGTATAGCCTACAAAAAACAGAAGGTCTGCAAAGCTACCAATATCTTCAGGTTTTTCAATCTTTTTAAGCCCTATAGTGCCAGGAATGGAAATGGAACTTTGACCTATATCGGAATCAACAAAAACTGTGGCCTTTCCTTTTCTTAAAAATTCCCCAACCAAATATTTTGCAAAAGTCGATTTTCCCCTGTCAACAGCCCCAATTATAAGAATACGATTTGACTCAAGGGCTTTCTTTATAGCCTCATCCCAATGTCTTTCAGCAAGAACTTCCTTATGCTCCATAGACAATCTCTTCCCTATTAGATTAACTAGCTCTTGAAAAACCTTCTCCCTCGTTTTTTCGGTAATTTCAAAAGCCCTTACGTCTTTCCTTTTCTTAACCTTATCAATAAACCCCTCCCCTCTTAGAGCAACGGTTGCCAGCAAAAACTTATCAGAGTCCATGATTTTTCCTACGAGTTCACAAAAATACTTAGAAAAACATTCCATCTTACCGATTTCATCTATAATGATAAACCTTGAGGCTGATTCAAGCAAAGAAAGAGCCTTTAAAAATTCTTCAAATTTATTTAAATCCACTCCGTATTTTCCAACCCTGTAAGAAGATTTTATATCGACATGGGCAAGAAGTTCTTTTCTGCCATCCAAGCTGACTAGCTGAAAGCCCTTTCTTATTCCGCCTTCTCGAATCTCAGCGGTATAGAAACCAGCAGGCTGGAGATGCTCAAAATGCTTTGCAAGCCTCATAACAAGAGTAGTTTTGCCAACGCCAGGAAGACCTGTTATAAGAATGTTTTTCATACTTCTTTAACCTAGTTACTAAGCTTAAGTAAAACCCTATAAAGCCCTCTTACAACCTCTGCCATACTTTTGTAATCTAGTCTATTGTAAGTATCCTTGGGCGTATGGTAGTAGGGATTTCTATAAAAGGCTGTGTCCGTAATCATTACAGCTTTATAATCAAATTGCCAGAAAGACCAGTTATCGGAAAGGCCAATTTCTGGAAAGAGAAGAACTGGTGCAGAAAGGTGTTCTATAGGAAAGGAAGAATGTTTTTTAAACTCCTCCACAATTTTCCTAACTAGGCCAATAGAAAATAGGTTGCTTACTACAGCTATAAAATTTCCTCTCTTGGGATAAAAGGGATAAAGAAGCAAGGGATAGCTTTGAGAGCCTTCTTTATTAGAATAGAAACCTATGGATTCCAGACAAAGAACTTCTTCAATTTTTTCTTTTTTGTTTTTTGCTTCCCTTGCATACACATAACTTCCCATGTATCTGGTTCTAAACCATGGTGGTTCTTCATTGGTAAAAGCTATGAATTTAATGGTCTTTTTAGGTGTTTCCTGAGAAAAAAGCCTTGAAAGTTCAAGCATGCCAGAAACACCTGAAGCATTATCGTCAGCTCCTGGATAATGGGAAACAGAATCGTAATGAGCACAAACTATTATGCTATTTTCATATTTACCAACCTTCGTAGCAATAATATTTCTATAAACTCTGTCACCAACTGAATAGGTCTGCTCTACCGGTCTGTAATCGTAGCTTTCAAAGGTTTTTTTGATGTAGCTTGCAGACCGTTCCAGGGCGTTGTAAATGATATAATTTCTTTCCCCTATCTCGTAGCTTAAAACCCTTACATGATTTTTAAGCCTTTCTTCAAGCATAGCAAATAGAGTTCCCCCTTTTATAGAAATTTTCCACACACCAGGGGTTTGGGTTCCAAACCACAGGGAGCACTCTTTGACACCCTTGCTGTCTTTCAAGATACCTCCCACGAAGTATCTTGAGAACTTGCTTTTTCGGCGTATGAATCAAAAGTTAAATGTTATTTTACCCTTCTCAGCCTTCTTGCTTAGATACATAAGACTATCCGCTTTTTCAAGAAAACCTTTCGCATCGTCCCAAATTGATTGATAAGGTTTAGCCTCCTGTTTCCAAGATTCTTGAACTTCTCCTTAGAAGAGACATCAGCTATTACAATAAACTCATCTCCACCGTATCTTCCGGCAATATCTCCATGCCTTGTGCTGTTTTTTTTATGGTGTTAGCCACCATCTTAAGAACTTTGTCACCTATCCCGTGACCGTAGGTGCCATTTATGGCCCTAAAATCGTCAAGATCAATAAACAAAATACCAAAAGCTTTGTTTGATCCTTTAGGTCAGACAAAACCCTCTGGAAGGACTGTGACAGAAAACGCCTATTACCAATGCCAGTCAATTCATCAATAAGAGCTTGTTCTTTAAGCCTTTGGAAATATTCTTCCAAACTTTCCCCATAGGTAATTTCCGAAAAAACTTCTATAGCGCCAACAGTTTTCATCTCTTTAACTATGGGAATACTTTTTACTCTAATTTTTTCCCTGTGACCATCCTTGTGATGCAAGAAGACCACGTTCTCTATTTCTCTTCCTTCCTGCATACTTTTGAAAAGAGGACATTCAGATAGACAGAGCAATACACCATTTTCATCAACATGCTATAAGATGTTATCGCTACATTTTCTGCCAATAATATCTTCCTTCACATATCCTGTAATTTTTTCAGCAGATTTATTCCAGTAAAGGATTTTTCTTTCTATGTCGGTTACATAGACTCCATCACTTACATTTTCAATAAGGGATAGCCAACACTCTGGGGGCAACTTAATTGTCTTCATCTTTTAACCCTTGCACAGTATAAATTTAGCTATATTAAAGTATATCAATACTCCCCCAATATCTGCAATAGAGGCTATAAGAGGAGAACTTGAAGTTGCTGGATCCATCTTTAGTTTGGTTAGTATAAAGGGAAGACTTGCTCCAAGCAAACTGCCAAAAAGAACATTGCAAACCATTGTAAGATACACTACCGGAAGAATTTCAGGGGATCTAAAGAATGCAATCACTGCAACTCCAGTAGCCATTGTAACACCTAGAAGAAGAGCTACTAAAAACTCTTTTAGGAGAATATAAACCCAGTCGTTAATACTGACATCTCTTGTGGCAAGTGCTCTTACCATAAGAGTTGCCGACTGAGAACCAGCATTACCGCCTGAACCTATAAGAAGAGGCAAGAAAAAAGCAAGGGAAATAGCAGAGGCCAGGGTTTCTTCAAAGTAGGCAATGCCTGCGCCAGAAAAAATGTTTACAAAAATAAGAGCCATCAACCATCCAACCCTTATGCGATACAAAAGAAAAACACTTGCTTCTTTAAGCCTTACTTTAAGAAGCCCCATGGAAGCCATCTTTTGGAAGTCCTGGGTTGCTTCTTCAGTTTCTATGTCAAGAACATCGTCAACGGTTACAATACCCACAAGCCTTCCATCGTCGGTGACAACTGGAAGGGCAAGAAGATCATACTTTTTGAAAAGCCTTGCTACATCCTCTTGATCATCATCCACTTTTGCAAAAATTACATCCTGGAACATAATGTCACCAATTCTCGCCTCAGGTCTTGCAGTTATTATGTCTCTTAAAGAAACTACGCCTATAAGCTTACCCTGATTGTCGACTACGTAGGCGTAATAGATCATTTCCTTCCCGGAAGCCACCTTTCTTATGTATTCAGTAGCTTCCTGGGCAGTCATATAGGGCGAAAGAGCTATGTATTCAGAAGTCATAACTGAGCCAGCAGTGCCTTCCTTGTAGGCAGTAAGATGGCGGATGTCTTCTTGATGCTGTTTGGTTAAAGCAAGAAAGACTGCATGACGGAGTCCTTCTGGCATTTTATTAAAAAGATCCGCCCTTTCATCGGGCGACATATAAGTAAAAAGTTCTGCTACTTCATCAAGACGTATAGTATTTACTATTTCAAGCTGGAGCTCATCATCTAAATGCTTAAAAATCTCAGCTCTACGTTCCGGTTCTGCATATCTTAGAGCATCCCAAGCTTCCTGGACAGGGAAAGCCGAAATAAATTCGGCAATATTTGCAGGGTGAACGGTTTTATAAAGATGTCTAAGATACACTCTTTCCCCTCGGGAAGTCAGCTCCCTTAGTTCACTCGCAAGAAGAAGATCCTTTGATCTTTCCATGGACTCACCCCCAGACCGCAAAACCTTATGTTTTGCGGTCTGGGGGTGAGTCAACTAATCATGTCCCAGATCGCAAAACATAAGGCCTGCTAGTTTCCATTTATTGAGTGCCAGCTCAAAAAAGCTGTTACAGTGGTTACCTAATTCTTCAACACCATCCATGTAGTTCTAAAATTAATCCTTTTTTTCAATCTCGGTTATTTTCTCCTGCTCTGGAGCCGGAAGCACCTTGGGAGGTCCTACAGGCTGAAGCTCTACAAGAGCCCTTGGACTATGCTCTATCCTCATTGTAAGAATCCCTCCCATGATGCTTATCTCATAGTTCTTATCGGAAAGATTAATCTGTTTAATAGCTTCTTTTAGTTCTCTCCACTTCTTCTTGGCTTTCCTGTAAAGATGAACGCAAAACCCCATTGCCATAATAAATATTCCAAGGATAATCCACCAAGGAGTTGCCATAAAGGCACCAACAGTCATCATAAAACCGGTAATAACGAACACCAAGAAAATTTGGGAGCCTATAATCATATACATGTATCTAACATTTCTGTTCAGATCTTCTACATCGCTCTTATTCTTTCGATAAAGGTCTTCCTTCCTGAAAAGATCCTTAAACCATATCATGACCATTATCCTTTCTTTCGTCCAAGTTGGAAGGTTCATCAGTAGGAAGAAATCCTCTGCTAGGTTCTTCCTTAATCATTCTACCTTCCATTATCTTCATTTTAGCCAGTTCAAACCGATAAGCCAACATCTCCCTATACAACCTATACCTCAGGTAGATAATCCATACCACAAGAAAAGCCAAAAAGGCTAGCACAATCCAAAGGACTACCATGTTTTGCTTTATAAAATCGGGAATAATCCACACAGAGATAACCAGAAGAACCACCAGAAAACCAAGCTGAAAAATGGAAAGCCTCTTTATTAGATAAAAAATAGATTTAATTCCTTTAGGCTTTGGGGATTCGTCAAGGTCAAGAGCTTCACCACCCTTTTCAAATATTGCAAAATAGCCTCTTATAACAAAAGCCAGGACAAGGATACTACCCACAGGTATGCCCACTGAAGCAGCAAGCCAGCCTCTAAAGGGAAAGGGTCTTTCCTTAGAAACCACCCTGATTTTGTAATTAGAAAGCGAACCAAACTGGTTTTCAAGGCTTATTTCTTCATATTTTGTAAGGCTTTTCCCAGGGGTCTCATAAAGCACCCTTCCATCAGGAGTTTCCACAAGAACTCTATACTCCATGCCAGACATGCTTGCTGCAGCAAGATATATCACGAGCTCTACCACTAAAAAAGATATCACAAGTAATGCTATCGTTTTCTTTTCCTGGCGAAGAGATTCCTGAAGTCTCATCCCCTAAACCCTCTAAAAAATGACTTGATCTATGGATATCTCCTATATTAGGGTATATCATTGTCCATTTGAAAGTATCAAAAAATATGTTTTCAAAGGAAGAATTTTTAAAAAGCCTAAAACACAAGCTCATAAAGCAAACGGGAATATTGCTTTCTGGCGATGCTATAGCAAGACTTCTTTCTCTAGCTTCTCTTACAATTACCGTAAGAACCCTTGGAGCGGAAGGCTTCGGAATAATTGCCCTAGCAGAAACCTATGCAAAACTGGTCGATAGAATATTTAATTTTCAAGCGTGGACGGGGATAATTCGCTTTGGTGCTCAGGCCATTGAAAATAAAGACTATGAAACCCTTGGAATATATATCAGGATAGGCTTTATTTTGGATTTAATCTCATCCGTAATTGGCTTTATTATAGCTTTTTTAGCTGTGCCAATTGTTGCCCATTTTTTAAAATGGGATTATCTTTTAGGTTCTTCTGTCAAGCTTTATTCAATCCTAGTGCTTTTTAATTTTACAGGAACAGCCATAGGCATCCTAAGACTCACGGAACAATTTTCATTTCTAGCCTGGCAAAGATTGGCCTACGGCATTATAAAACTTTCAGGTGTCTCTATTGTATGGCTTCTTGGGGGAGGGCTTAAGTTATTTATACTTGTTTGGTCTATCTCTGAAGTCATAAGTTATTTTATCATCGTAGTAAAAGCCTACGCAGTTTCCAAAAATGAGGGCTGGTTAAAAAAAGGAAAGCTCTCCAAAACTACATCCCTAAAGCCTTTTATCTCCTTTACTATATGTAGTAACCTCTCATCAACCGTCGATATTCCGATAAAGTTTTTGGATATCTTCATAGTATCTTCTCTTGTCTCGGTGGAAGCTGCAGGAATCTATAAAACTTTTCAGCAAATAAGCCATGTTCTTAGAAAGCCCGTAGAACCTTTATATCAGGTCATTTATCCATATCTTAGCACCAAGGTAGCAAAGGGCTCTCCTTTTTCAGCTATAAACAGCTCCCTAAGGGCAACTCTTTTTATGACCCCTATGGTTGTTCTTGGTGTGGGAATGCTTATAATTTCAGCTCCTTTCTGGCTACCTAGAATCTTCGGAGAAATCTTTAGAGATTTCGTTGTAGAATTTTCAGTATACATGATTGTTGTGGGGTTTTCGGTGCTTTCTGCCAATATATCACCTCTTTTTATGGCTTTAGGTTTCACCGCCAAAAACTTTTTCATTCAGGCTTTTTCAAACTTGACTTTTATTTTCTTGGCATGGGTTGGTGGCACTTACCTAGGACTTAATGGAATCATTATGGCCTATGGTGTTCATGTGCTCCTTGTATCCAGCCTTAAGATAGCCTTTATCTTTTTAGCTTTTCAAAAACCATCAGAAAAAGAGGTTCAGCCATGAAAATATTTTACATCTCTAGATCTACCTTCCCTTCTTTTACGGCGAATTCCATCCAGGTTTCAAAAATGTGTGAAGCCTTTTCTGAACTTGGCCACGAAGTTATTCTGGGAGGCCAATTAAAGACTGCCAATCCCAAAGAGATTTTTTCCTTCTACGACATAAAATATCCCTTTAGGCTCATCCACATTCCTTCTTTACGTGGTTCAACTAGCGACGTCTCATACACGGTTCTTAGCATTCTCAAGGCTCAAGCGATCAAACCGGATCTTGTCTACGGAAGATCCCTAGAAGCTTGCTTTGGAACCTCTTTGCTTGGCATTCCAACAATATATGAAATTCATAAGCCTCCAAAAAAACACGGACAAAGGCTTTTCCTTTCAAGGTTAGCCAGAGCAAGCCATTTTAAAAGAATAGTTACTATAAGTCAGGGGCTTGCTAATTATCTTCTAAGCTCGGGGCTCGTTCAAAATCCCTGTAAGATATGTGTAGCTCACGATGGAGCAGAACCCCAGGAAGGAACCCCTTTGCCAGCTCCAGGTGAATTTCAAAAAGGAGCCTTTAATGTTGGCTATATAGGAAGCCTTTATAAGGGAAAGGGCATGGAAATTATATCTCAGCTTGCGCCGTTATGTCCCTGGGCAACCTTTCACATAGTAGGGGGAGGTGAAAAAGAGATATCTTCTTGGAAGAATGAAAGAAATATTACAGAAAATGTTAAATTTTACGGGGCTGTGCCTTATTCCAGGACAGCCTGTTTCAGGTCATCCTTTGATGTTGCTCTTCTTCCTATTTTACCAAAGATTCAGAATGTTTCAGGAAACTTTGATGAAGGGTGGTACGTCTCACCCCTTAAACTTTTCGAATACATGGCCTCAGGTATCCCGGTAATAGCTTCTAATCTTGAAGCCATAAAAGAAATAATAAGGGATGGAGAAAATGGATTTCTCGCTCCCCATAATGACATCCAAAAATGGCAAAAACTTCTTTTGTTTCTTAAAGAAAACCCTGAAGTAAGGAAAAGGACTGGGGAAAAAGCTAGAGAAGACTTTCTTAAGAATTTTACCTGGTCTGTAAGAGCAAGAAAAGTTTTGGAATTCTAAAGCCTTTCCCAGAAGGTGCCACGTGGAGTATCTATAAGCTTTATTCCCCGTGAAAGAAGTTTTTCCCTTATTGCATCAGCTTCATCCCATCGGTTCTCCAATCTAGCTTTTTCCCTTACTTCAATGAGCGCCTTTTCTTCCTCGCTAAGGGGTTCAAGGTCTTTTGAGAAAATACCACCAAAAACTTCATTTATGCTGGAGAAGACCTCAATAATGCTTTCATACTCCTCTAAAGTAAGACCTTCTTCTATAGTTGGATTAACTTTCCTTATGAAAGCAAAAACTTCCGCTATCGCCTGAGGAGTGTTTAAGTCGTCTGAGATAGCCTCAAAGAACTTTCTCTTTAGATTGTATATGTCATCTCTTAAGGAAGGAGAGGTCTTTTCAGATTCCTTTAAGATTTTCCCACTGTGGCTCCTTGCAAGAAATCTCCTTATTCTTTGATAGCCCTTTATAGCGGTTGCAAGTTCCTTTCTGGAGGCATGAAGGGGCTTTCTGTAATGGGTTGTAAGTATCCAGTATCTTATTTCCTCAGCCCTATAGCCCTCTTTGAGAAGCTCCTCAAGAGGCGTATCTTCGCAAATTTCTTCCTCTGCACATCCTTTGGTTGTCCAGCATTGTTCACAGATCATCCAGATCTGAGCAAGGGGTTTCCCGCTTATCGACTCAGCGAGAACTCTAACATTTTCCAGGTGAGGAAATAGAAAATCTACACTACTTACATAAATATCAAGGGTCTTAGCAGAGGATGCCTGATCCAAGGCCAAAGTAGCTGCTGCAATGTGCCAGGTAGGAATTACATTTCCCCACTTGGTTTTCAGGTAGATACCCCTCTTAAGTTCTGAAAGACTAGCTCTCTTGAAAAGAGCAAAATCCCGGGGATTAGTTTTTTCATAAAGAGAAAGATCAACAGTCTTTCCGGGATGGATCTTTTTTACATCGACTTTAGAAAGCTCACCATAACTTTGGACTTTCGAGATGTCAAAATAGACAGATCTAAGCTTTTCATAGACTATGCCCTTTTCTATAAGAAAACTGACATGACCTATCATAGCCTCTTCAAGGTCAGAAATCCTAACGTAACGGTAGGAGCTTCCCACAAAGAATTTACTAAAGGTCTCCTGAAGGTCTTCTAAAGATCTTTTAACATACTCACTAAGTTCTAGATTCTCCGCAATGGCCTTGCCTATGGTGCTACTTTCCAAATCAGGAATCATTACCGAAGCAAAGACGCTGAATTTCTTAAACTGAAGGAATCGAATCAAAAGATCTGCTACAAAAAACCTCCTGGATTCCTTTAGACTTAATTTAGCATCAAGGGGTGGACCGGTGATAAAAATTCTAATCTTTCCTTCTTCTTTTGGCTTTAATTGTTTTTTCTGCCTGGTTAGATAATCATAGAAAGAGAAATCGGGCTCGACCATGACGGTGAAAAGATTTGTGCTAAGATATCTGTCGCCACCGTCGGGAAAAACAGCAACTATTATTCCATCCTGTCTTTCTTTTGCAATTCTTACTGCAGCAGCCATAGCAGCTCCAGAACTCATGCCCACAAAAAGCCCTTCTTCTCTGGCAAGTCTTCTTGCCATCTCAAAGGCTTCTTCATCGCCTATGTTGATTATTCTATCGAGAGCATATCGATCAAATATACCAGGAACATAAGATTCTTTCATATTCTTAAGCCCCTGAATCTTATGACCTGGATAAGGCTCCACCGCCACAACCTCTATCTTTGGATTAAGTTCTTTCATTGCTCTAAGAATGCCCATAGCTGTTCCTGTGGTTCCAAGGGTAACTACTACAACGTTTACTTTGCCGTCGGTTTGTTCGTAGATTTCAGGACCGGTGCCACGGTAGTGAGCCTCTGGATTGGCTGGATTGTTAAATTGATCAGGCATAAAATAACGATCTGGGTTTTCTCTAACCAGGCGATAGACCTCCTCTATGGCTCCATCTGTTCCAAGATTTCCAGGGGTAAGAAGAAGCTCAGCGCCAAGAGCTCTGAGAATCTTTTGCCTTTCTAAGCTTGCTGTTTCTGGCATAGCAAGAATGATTCTGTAACCTTTCACAGCAGCAACCATGGTAAGACCTATACCAGTATTGCCACTCGTTGCTTCAATAATGATCTTGTCCTTGGTAAGTAGTCCTCTTTTTTCTGCATCTTCAATCATAAAAAGGGCAGCTCTATCTTTAATCGATCCCCCAGGATTCTTGGACTCAAGCTTTGCATATATTGTTACATTAGGATTCGGATTAAGTCGATTGATCCTAATAAGAGGTGTATTGCCTATAGCTTCGAGCACATTATTGAAAACATTCTTTCCCATACCCCAAGCCTTCCCAAAATGCTATCCTAAGACGGAACTATTTGGAGGATAGTAACCTCCAGGAACAACAACCCCTGGCCAAACCAAACTATAGGGTCCCAAAAGAACTCCAGGATTAGTCACACAGTTACATCCCATCTCAACCCCATCGCCAATAATAGCTCCCAATTTGTAAAGATTTGTTGGAATCTCCATTCCTTCTATCTTGATTGTAACCATCTTTCTATTCATCTTTAGATTGGCAAGCTTCGTTCCAGCCCCTAGATTAACAGCCTTGCCAAGGATACTATCCCCTACATAGGCAAAATGACCTGCCTTGGCATCATCAAAAAATATGGCATTTTTTACCTCAGTGGTATGTCCAACAACACATCTTTCACCAACAAGCACCTTACCTCTAATGTAAGCACCATGTCTTATTTCGGAAAAATCTCCAATAACCGTTGGTCCCTTAATGAGAGCGCAAGGTTCTATTACTACTCCTTTTCCAATCCATACCCTTTCATCCCATATGATTGCACCTGCAAAAATGACGGTAGCTTCGGTGGTTTCCTCGTCGCCTATAATTACTTTGAAAGCCCCCTTAGTGGGATCGCCCCCTACTATCTTGAAACCGGAAGTATAGATATTATCACGCCAGATAACCACCGTTTCGGGAAGGGGTTTTTGAAGGTGCTTAAGCTCCTTCACTATATTGGTTCCAGACCGAATTAAATCGTCACAAAGCCCTTTCATATCTTTTAAAACATCCCATACCAGCTCATAACTTCTCAATAGATGCCCGTATTTTAGTCCTGAAAGATCAAAAAAGGCTGTGGGTTTAAAAATTTCCATGGCGATCCCCTTATTTCAAAAAAGTTTCTACTTCGATCCCAAAAGCTTCTGATGTTCTATTTTCATACACTTATTCATCACAACCTTTAGACCTGAATCCAAGGCTTTTTTTGCAGCCTCATTGTGGACAAGACCAAGTTGCATCCAAACAGCACCAGCCTTTACCTCTATGGCTTCATCAACAATACCAGGAATAGCCTCTATGTTGCGAAATATATCAACTACGTCAATCTTTTCTGGAACAGATCTTAGATCGGGATAGCATTTCTCACCCAACACCTCTTTGTATTTGGGATTTACAGGAATGATTTTATAACCATGCTCTTTAAGATACTTTGCCACCTTGTGGCTATCTCTGTTTTCGTCATGGGAAATCCCAACTACCGCAATAGTTTTGGCATTCTTAAGAATCTCAACAATTTCTTGCTCTGGAGCATTATATTCCGGAAGTTCACAGCCTTGCATCTCTAAACCCTCCTTTTTAGTGGCTTAACCCAAGCCATTTTTTAAACATAAACCTTAGCTTCAAGGGTTCTTACAACATCAATAACCATTTCTACTGCCCTATCAAATAACTTTTTCCCCTTCTCCGGCGATGCCTTAGAAGGATCGCCCCAAACACCATCAGGCCAGTATTTTAGTTTGTCTCTTACAAGGATAAAATCAGGAAAGGTGGGATAGGACTCCTTCTTATAGTCAGCCACATACTGGGGAAAGAGATACATCATCACAGATGTCTCAACCTCGCCAGCATGGGAATCCCTTGGAGTCTCTACCACATCTTTCCAGACCTTCCTTCCAATGTCTAAAACCGATAAAACTGCACAATATAAACCGGAAATTTCTTCCATCAGCTCTTCGCAGGCGTCAACAATCATCGCCATGTGGGTTCCACCTGCGTGACCACTAAGGATTAGCACATTTTCAATGCCCTGGGCATTTAGACTTTTTACTACATCCTTAATTAAAAGCCTTAAAGTGGTTCCTCTTATGCCAACCGTCCCGGGATGCTTTGAAGAACTTCTACAGAGGCCGTAAAATATGGGGGGAGCAACCCATACAAAGATCTTCTCAGAGACCGCTTTAGCAATTTCCAGAGCGTGCCAAGTGTCAGTTCCCAGAGGCAGATGGGGACCATGTTCTTCCAAGGAACCACAGGGGAGAAGGGCAGTTTTACTTTTTTTTAGTCCTTCCTGAAATTCCAACATTGTTACAGATTCCATAAGAGGCATAGCCAGCTTCCTTCCTATGAAAAGACTCTTTCAAAGATAGCATCTACGTATCTTGTGTAGTAGCCTATATCAAAAAGGCTTTTTATTTCTTCTGGCGAAAGATATTTTGAAATTTCCCTATCTTCCAAAGCCCTACTTTCAAGGCTTCCTCCTTCTTCCCAGACCTTAATGGCATTTCTTTGAACCATGACATAGGCTTTCTCTCTAGATAGACCTTTTTTTATCAAAGCCAACATAAGTCGCTGGGAATTAAAGAGTCCCCCAGTAAGTTCCAGATTTCTCTTCATGTTCTCAGGATAGACAGTAAGCTTTTCCAGGATGTTTGTTAATCTATTTAGCATGTAATCAAGAAGGATAGTGCTATCGGGCGCTATAATTCGTTCAACCGATGAATGGCTTATATCTCTTTCGTGCCATAGGGCAACATTTTCCATTGCAGCAATGGCATTAGCTCTAAGAACCCTTGCAAGACCTGAAAGGTTTTCACAACCGATTGGATTTCTTTTGTGAGGCATAGCGGAAGAACCTTTCTGTCCAGGGGAGAAGTATTCTTCTAGTTCCCTTACCTCTGTTCTTTGGAGATGCCTTATTTCAACGGCAATTTTTTCTATAGTGCAACCTATAATGGCAAGGGTTGTAAAGTATTCCGCATGTCTATCCCTTTGAACAATCTGGGTGCTTATAGGATCGGGAATAAGGCCGAGCTTTTCACAGACAGCTCTTTCTATCTCGGGATCTATATTGGCGTAAGTTCCAACAGCACCGGAGATCTTGCCAACCCTTATGGTTTCTCGAGCCTTAAGGAGTCTTTCTTTGTTTCTTTTCATTTCTTCATACCAAAGGGCAAATTTAAGGCCAAGGGTGATGGGCTCTGCATGAACACCATGGGATCTTCCTATCATAACCTGGTATTTCCACCTAAAAGCTTGCTCTTTCAGAACTTCCATGAGCTTTTCTATGTCTTTTAGCAAGATATCGGTAGCTTCTACGAGAAGAAGTGCCAAGGAGGTATCAAGGATATCAGAAGAGGTAAGTCCTTCGTGAATAAATCGAGCTGGCTCCCCAACGTATTCCGCTACATTGGTAATAAAGGCTATAACGTCGTGCTTGGTTATTTCTTCTATTTCGGCAATTCTTTTTACATCGAATCTTGCTCTTTCCTTGATTTTAAGCCAATCTTCTTGGGGGATTTCTCTTCGCTCTGCTCTAACTTCGCAGACCGCAAGCTCTACCTGAAGCCATTTTTGATATTTATTTTCCAAAGTCCATAGTCTTCCCATCTCGGGTCTTGTGTATCTTTCAATCAATGGCAATACCTCCCTTTTCAAAGGCTACTTAGCTATACGAAACCAAAATTACTTGACACACTAAAAGATGTAAAGATAAATACTTTCGGTGAAAAAGCTCGTAACATTAGACAACAAGCGAAGAGATGGATGTGGCGTGCAATAAGGGAAGTATATCTTTATAGAGAAATGTTACGGAACTTGGTTTCCAAGGAGCTCCGAGCAAGATACAAAGGCTCTATTCTTGGCTTTCTGTGGACTCTTTTAAATCCGCTTCTTATGCTGACGGTCTATACCATTGTTTTCTCTTTTCTTATGAGAACACCGGTAGAAAACTATGCTATGTTTTTGTTTGTAGGGCTTTTACCTTGGAATTACCTGTCCAATTCAATAATCCAGGGTACAGGAAGTTTGGTACATAATGCTTCCCTCATCAAGAAAGTATATTTTCCAAGGGAGGTTTTGCCCCTTTCGGTAGTGCTTGCAAATCTTGTAAACTATCTTTTAAGCCTTCTTGTATTGATACCAGCTTTGCTTATTTTTAAAATAAAGCTTACCTATGCTTTACTTGCCTTTCCGGTAATTCTTGTCATTCAAACTATTCTGGTGGTGGCTATAACCTTCATAGTTGCGATAGGTAATGTTTATTTCAGGGATTTGGGACACATAACGGGAGTGATGCTTACAGTATGGTTCTTTCTTAGCCCCATATTATACTCCCCCGAGATGATACCGGAAAATGCAAGGGGTTTTTTATTTCTCAATCCTGCAACTCCTTTAATAGAATCCTACCGGGATATCTTTTTTTATGGAAGATGGCCAAGGTGGGATCTTTTGGGGTGCATAGCTCTTGTTAGTATCATTTTTTTGCTTATTAGCCTGCATATCTTTGATCATTTACAGCGAAGGGTAGCGGAAGAAATATAAAGGAAGGGGTATTTTATTGGTAGCGGTTGAAGTAAAGGATGTCTGGAAAAAGTTTCGGATTTACCATGACAGGGTTTATAGTCTTAAAGAGCGAATTATTTTCTGGGGAAGGCAAAAGGCTGAAGATTTCTGGGCATTAAAGGGGATAAATCTTACGGTTCCAAAGGGAACAACCGTTGGACTTATAGGTAGAAACGGTTCTGGTAAGAGCACCTTGCTTAAAATCATAAGTCGTATTCTTTATCCTACAAAGGGAGAGGTGAAGGTAAATTGTCGTGTTTCTACTTTGCTTGAACTTGGTGCTGGTTTTCATCCTGATTTTACGGGAAGGGAAAATATATTTTTAAATGCTTCCATCTTGGGCTTAACGAGGAAGCAAACCAAAGAAAGGCTTTCCGAAATTATTTCCTTTGCTGAGCTAGGAGATTTTATTGACAATCCTGTGCGCAATTATTCTTCTGGTATGTATATGCGTTTGGGATTTGCTGTAGCTGTTCATGTCGACCCAGATATTTTGCTTATAGATGAAGTGCTTGCGGTAGGTGATATGGCTTTTCAAGAAAAGTGCTTAGCCAAGATTAAGGAACTTCAGAAGAGGGGCACTACTATCATTTTTGTAACCCATTCACCCCAACAGGTAGAGGAACTATGCCATATGGCGGTATGGCTTGATCGGGGCGAAGTTAGGATGCAGGGACCGGCTAAAGAGGTGGCGCGGGCGTATGGGGAGTTTGTGGGCAGAATGGCAAGTTAACATCGGGGCGTTACACCAATCTTTTTTAGAAGGATAAATTTAAAAAATGTCTGTAATCGATAAAGTAATCCTAATTTCCATTGACAACCTGCGCTACGACTGCGTGGGTTACCAGCCAGACAAGAGAGAGCTTAAGAAGCACGATGTACTGAAATATCTTGATACCCCTACTTTGGATGCCATAGCCTCAAAAAGCCTGTGCTTTACTAATTGCATCAGCACCAGCACCTACACCACTGCAGCTCACGCTTCGGTTTTTACAGGGCTTTATCCTCCACGCCACGGCGTGCGGGCTTTCTTTCACACCAGGCTCCATCCCGACGTGATCACCATAGCAGAAGTTTTCAGGCGAAATGGCTACCGTACTATCTGTGCTACGGACATTCCAGAGCTTTTTGAGCCCCTGGGACTGACGCGCGGCTTTCAGCAGTTGGTAGTTCGAAATGATCAGGAAATCTGGCGTCTGTTAGAGAGCTGCCGTGAAGAGAAAGTTTTTCTTTTTGTACACTTTTTTGACGTCCATGAGCCTTACCTTTTTTCCGAATGCCCGCCTCACGAGGGCTACAACAACGACTACTTCAGCTTGATGGAAGACCTGAGCCGCATATACGACCTGCCAGCGGAAACTTTAGGTCCCCGAGCCCTCTGGCAGAGCTTCCGCCAGGCCGTAAACCACGATATCTCCCACCTTTTCAGGCTCTACCTCTCCGGCGTGAGCAAGTTCGATAGGGGACGCTTTTCCATCTTCATCCGTACACTCAAAGACTTAGGCATCTGGGACCGAGCCCTGACGGTCATCTTTTCCGACCACGGGGAAGGAAGATGTTTTTATCATGAACCTAATTTTTTTTCTCATGCAGGTGAGCTTTATGACAACGTTTTGCGGGTACCCTTGTTCATTTATGCTCCAGAAATTGCATTTCGGGTAAGCGATGTCCTGGTGTCACTAGTGGATGTATTCCCCACCGTCCTAGAGATGGCGGGTGTGCGCGAGAACATTCCCTATTCTTTTGATGGGATAATTTGTCATAACGGAGGGGGTCATGACCGGGTTTACGCAGAGGTTTGGGCTGCTTTTAAAGGGGGCAACCTTACCGACGATTCTAAAGGCAACCCCCGCGTACCTGCGGTAGAAATCGAAGACAATGAGTGGCTCCTATTCCAACGCTGTATCCGGACAAAGAAAAAGAAACTCGTCATAACAGGCAAACAGGAGGACTTTCGGGAAAAAGCCACTTTCGAACTGCCGGAGGAAGAATTTGTCCGTTTACTTTACCGAAAGGTTCTGGCAAGATTCGAAGATGCGGAAGGATTTACGCACCACACGCGTGCGTTAAAAGAGGGTGTAAAAAATAAAGAAGAGCTTCTGGTTGAATTTCTTCAATGTAAAGAGTACCGTTCCCGGCCGCGAGTTTGTCTTTACGATTTGGTGAGTGACCCAGAAGAAGAGAAACCGCAAGCCCTAGGGGAGAGTCTTCTAAGTCTGATGGAGGGGTATACCCTCCTCGAGGAAATCCTTCGTTTGGAAGGTTGTGCGGTTGAAGGTGAGAAAATATTTGCCGAAAATAAAGTTGGTAACAACGTTCCAGATGATGACCTCTCGGAAAAGGAGCAGCGCAGCATGGAGGTTATCCGCGAAGCCTTTGAACGCTTCGGGGAAGCCTGTGGCGTAGCCTATACTGGAGGTAAGGACTCCACCGTACTTTTGCACCTGATCCGGCGAGTCTTTCAAGGCAAGGTGCCTTTCAAGATCATCAATGTGGATACAGGGGTGGAGTTTGAAGAAGTTTGCCGGTTTCGTGACCGGATGCGGGAAGATTGGGGACTGGATCTACATGTCTTCAAGAACAAAGAGGCTTTAAGGTGGCTAAAGATAGCGCAGAATCCGGAAGAGTGCTGCTACCACCTGAAGACTGTACCAATGAAGAAGGCCATTGAAGAGTTGGGTTTCAAAGCCCTTTTCACCGGAGTACGTTGGGACGAAAACCCTGCTCGGGCGAATGAGAGGTATTTTTCCGAAAGAACCGATCCGCCACACGTGCGCGTTCATCCCCTGCTTCACTTCACCGAGCAGGACATCTGGAGTTACATTCGCAAGTATAAGGTTCCCTATTGTTCTCTTTACGACCAGGGCTACCGGGGCTTGGACTGTAAGCCCTGCACCAGACCTGCCACTGAAGGTGGCCACGAGCGGGCAGGCCGTGCGCAAGACAAAGAACGGATCATGCAGAGGCTGCGCGAGCTTGGGTATTTTTAAAGCTTTTTAAAGTACTCTTACTTTTTGGCTTTTTCGGAAACGTGGGAGGAGGAATGTGGCTAAAACAGCTTTGATTACCGGCATTACTGGTCAGGACGGGGCATATCTGGCTCAGTTTTTATTGGAGAAAGGATACCGTGTTTTCGGAGCCTTTCGCCGATCCAGCAACGTAAACTTAGATCGTTTAGACTGTTTGGGTATTTGCAACAAAGTAGAGCTAGTTCCCTTGAATCTCCTAGATCTCGGAAATATCATTCGGGTATTAGAAAAAGTGCAGCCTGACGAAGTATATAACCTGGCTGCCCAGAGCTTTGTAGCCGTATCTTTTGATCAACCTGTGGCAACAGGGGAAATAACGGGGCTTGGTGCAGTTAGGATGCTGGAAGCTATTCGCATTGTCAACCCTAAAATAAAGTTTTACCAGGCCTCTTCCAGCGAAATGTTTGGCAAAGTGCAGGCTGTGCCGCAAAATGAAAAAACACCTTTTTACCCGCGCAGCCCCTATGCAGCGGCAAAACTTTACGCCCATTGGATGACAGTAAACTACCGGGAGGCCTACGGTATTTTCGCCTGCTCTGGCATCCTCTTTAACCATGAATCGCCCTTGCGAGGGCTGGAATTCGTAACTAGGAAGATTACCTATACGGTTGCCCGAATTAAATACGGGTTGGCCAGTGAGCTGCGCCTTGGCAACCTGGAAGCTAGAAGAGACTGGGGTTACGCTCCCGAGTATGTGGAAGCCATGTGGCTGATGCTCCAGCAGGATGAACCGGACGATTACGTCATCGCTACTGGCGAAACCCACAGCGTGAAGGAGTTTGCCGAAGAAGCTTTTGCTTACGTTGGTCTGGACTGGCGGGGGTATGTGGTAGAGGATCCAGCTTTTTACCGTCCGGCGGACGTGGAGCTCTTAGTAGGTGATGCCACCAAGGCGCGGGAAAAGCTTGGCTGGAGGCCGCGTACCACTTTTAAGGAGTTAGTGCGCTTGATGGTTGAAGCCGACTTAAAGAGGGTGGAAGACCAATGCAGGCGTTAGTCACCGGTGCTACCGGTTTTGTAGGTCATTATCTTGTAAAGTTCCTCTTGGAAAAAGGCTACACTGTATGCGCTACTTACCACAGACAAAAGTCCCAGGACCCAGTCTTTCAAAAAACCGATATGAAAGAGGTAGATGTAACCGATAAGAAGGCTCTATGCTCCCTTATCCATGAATTTGCTCCAGATGAGATATACCACCTGGCGGGTCTTGCCGTGACAACCGGGAAAGAATCTGGGAAGTACTACCAGGTTAACCTTTACGGCACTTTAAATCTCTTCGAGGCGGTGATTGAGGCTGCGCCACAAGCTCGGGTGCTCTACGTTGGTTCGGCGGCTGCCTACGGTGCCGTCCCACCAGGAAGGCAGCCGATTACCGAAGAACAACCCCTTACGCCACTTAATCACTATGCGGCCAGCAAAGCTGCCGCCGATATGGCAGCCTGTGCCTACGCCTCTCAGGGGTTACACATCGTCCGAGCACGCCCTTTCAACCATACCGGTCCCGGTCAAACCATTGATTATGTCTGCTCTCGGTTGGCCAAACAGATAGCAGAAGTAATCCTGGGTCGGGCCGAGCCGATTATCATCGCCGGGAATTTGGACGTTTTCCGAGATTTTACCGATGTTCGAGACGTGGTGCGCGCCTATTGGTTGCTCTTACAAAAGGGGCGTCCTGGCGAGGCTTACAATATATGTAGTGGCAAAGCTTACTCTGTAAGGGAAATTGTAGAGGTTTTGGCTGAAATAGGCGAAGTGAAAATTACCTTACAAGCTTCGCCGGAACTCCAACGGAGGACGGACGTTCTGCTACTGTTAGGTTCCGCTGAAAAAATATCCCGTGATACTGGTTGGTATCCTGAAATAGCCTTTCGGCAGACATTGGTAGATCTCCTGAACTGGTGGAAAGGGAAGTTAGGGGCTTAGTTATGACCTCTTGACTTTGGGAGGTATTTTTATGAGTGAAGATGATCCAATCATACAAGTCATAAAGAGAGATATTGAAGAATTGTTGGTAGCTAAAAGGGCCAGAGAGTCTATGTCCTTTGCTACAAATGAGCCTAAAACTACTAACCAGGATGTTTTGGAAGAATTTCGATGGCTGTTTGAGCAAGCGGCTAACTTAGCAACGGTGGATATTAACCGGATTCCTGTACGCTCAATGCGCCCCATTTGGGGTCCTATAATTACCTTCTTCAAGCGGGCAGTAAGGAAAAGCACATATTGGCTTTATCAACCCCTATTCCAACAGATAAGTAGCTTTAATAGTACAGTTTCTGACCTTCTTAATAAGACCATTTTACGCGTCGCAGAGCTTACCGATCTGCGCCAGTTGGTGGAGGATTATCTAGCGGAAGCCTTGGAAAAGGTTTCTGAACAATGGGATGCTAAGTTCAGGGAATTGCTCTCTGAAATAGCTGAGGAAAAGGCCAACCTTCGCCAAGAGCTTACCGATCTGCGCCAGTTGGTGGAGGATTATCTAGCGGAAGCCTTGGAAAAGGTTTCTGAACAATGGAATGCTAAGTTCAGGGAATTGCTCTCTGAAATAGCTGAGGAAAAGGCCAACCTTCGCCAAGAGCTTACCGATCTGCGCCAGTTGGTGGAGGATTATCGAGTGGAAGCAGCTTTCCTAAGAGCCAAGCTGTTTCTCGCTCTACAGTATCAGCGTACAGGAAAATGGCCTGTCTTGCAAGGACAAGAAAGACCAGGCCGAGCACTCCTCCCGCTTCAAGACGTTGAAGATAATGCCTGGCTTTACCACGCTTTTGAACAGCAATTCCGTGGCTCGGAGGAAACTATCAAAGAAAGACAACGAGCATACTTGTCCGATGTTCAAAAAGCTTATAAAAGATGTGGAGGTTATGTTTTGGATCTCGGCGCAGGTCGAGGTGAGTTTTTGGAACTCTGCCGCGAGGCGGGCATCCCCGCCAAAGGGGTAGACTCAAACGAGGCCATGGTCAGTCGCTGCCGGGAAAAGGGCCTGGAGGTGGAAAGGGCGGAGGCTATCGCTTATCTCCAATCCCTGCCGGACGAAAGCCTGTGTGCCGTCACCGCTTTCCAGTTAGTTGAGCACCTCGTTCCCCAGGAACTCTGGCACTTAGTGCAGGTGGCCCTGATCAAGCTTAAGCCCGGTGGGGTGATTATTCTGGAGACGGTAAACCCGCACTCGCTGGTGGCACTGCAAAACTTCTACCTGGATTTAACCCACCAGCGTCCCATCCCCGCTCCGACTTTGCGCTTTTTGCTGGAAGCGGCGGGCTTCCAACGTGTGGAAGTGAGGTTCAGCTCCCCTGTACCCGAGGCATCGTGCTTGCAAGGCGACGATCCGAATGTTGCTAAGCTCAACGATCTGCTTTTCGGGTACCAGGACTACGCAGTAGTGGGGTGGCGGTAATGCGAATAGTGATTGCCACAGTGCAGGTCCCCTTCGTTTGGGGTGGAGCAGAGTACCTTGCCAAGGGGCTTAAGGAAGCTTTAGAGAGAGCTGGTCACGAAGCGGAAATCGTTGCCGTTCCCTTTAAATGGTATCCGCCGGAGAGGATACCAGAACACATTTTGGCATGTCGGTTACTTGATCTAACTGAGAGTTGTGGTGAGAAAATAAACTTATTGCTCGGCTTGAAGTTCCCAGCATACTATATCAAACACCCGAACAAAATTTTATGGATTCTGCATCAGCATCGACCTGCCTACGACCTTTGGGGAACAAAATATCAAGACATACCCCTTAACCAGCTTGGTCTAAGGGTAAGGGAGATAATTATACAATCTGACAACCATTTCTTAAGGGAAGTTCGGAAAATATATACTATCTCAAGAAATGTTAGTTCTCGACTACAAAAGTTCAATAACATCGATTCTACTCCCCTATACCATCCTCCGCCGAATGCTCATCTTTACTACTGTGGCGAGTACGAGGACTACATATTTTTACCTAGTCGTATCGGCCCTTTAAAACGGCAGGAACTTGCAGTAGAAGCCATGGCTTATGTAAAAACAAAGGCAAAGCTTATTATAGCTGGCAGGCCAGACAGTCAATTTGCCTTGGATGAGCTTCTGCGAAAGATTGAAGCTCTTAAACTGGAAAACAAAGTAAAAATAGTGTTGAACCTGTCTGAGGAAGACAAAATTAGGTATTATGCTAATTGTCGGGCAGTCCTTTTCATTCCCTACGATGAAGACTACGGCTATGTGACTCTAGAGTCTATGTATGCTAAAAAGCCTGTAATTACATGTACAGACTCCGGTGGTCCAACAGAATTTGTAAAGAATGGAATCAACGGATCTGTCGTTGAACCCAAGCCAGAGGCGTTGGCCAATGCCATTGATCAATTATTTAACGATAAAGCATTAGCTGTTGAACTTGGGACTCAAGCGCACGGCACTGTAACAAGGCTTAACTTAAGTTGGGATAGAGTCGTTAAGGAGTTGTTGAAATGGGCAGGTTAAAAGCTCTAGCACTATGTCATTTTGATATTCGTGACTGCACAGGTGGGGGACGAGTTGTAGTATCCTCGTTCTTACGCGAATTGTCCCATTATTTTGAAGTGTGCTTGCTATCTCTTGCTCCTTATGGGAGTCAAGCGACCGAAATAAAGTTCTCCCAGAATCTATTTAATGTGATCGTCCCACAAAATTTAATGCAGGCAAAAAAGATGTGGAAACTCGAAGCAGAATTAGGTGAAGGTCTCTTTGATGTTATCCAGTGTTTATATTTAGAGGATAACGTAGAGTTTTTGACGCGCGTAAGAGAGAAACTTAAGAACAGCGACATAATCTTGTTTGAGCATCCGTGGTTGGCAGGTGTGCTCGAATTATTTAAGGAGGAATTCCGAGAGAAACTTGTTCTTTATCACTCGATTGATAATGAATATAAGCAAAAACTACCATTAATAAGAACCAGAATAGATCTACAAGAAAAAGTAAGAACGATAGAGAAGGCAATGTTGAGTCGTGCAGACATCATACTCATACCTTCAGCAGAAGAAGGCTGTGAGATACTAAATCAGTATGGACTCACTACTAAAAAACCATCGCTTTTCTTTCTTCCTCACTCTTTAAAAGTAGAAAAGATACGACCAGTAAACAGACGTACAATCAGGAACCGTAAAGCTAAAATTGGCTTAGACGGCAAAACGACAGCTACTTTTGTAGGAAGTTGGCATCCACCCAATTTGGAAGCTCTGGAGTTTTTAATTAATGCTGCAAAAAGAGATGAAACCATTGAGTACTTTATACTCGGTTCGGTAAAAGATTATTTCTACACAAAATATCCCAATAGAGCGTTACCTAATAATATCCATCTTCTTGGAACAGTAAGCGAAACAGTAAAAGAATATATCTACGCATGTACGGATGTTGCGGTGAATCCAATGTTTTCGGGGGCTGGGATAAATATTAAAATGGTTGAGTACATGGCATACGGGTTACCTATAGTCACAACATCATTTGGTGCGAGAGGGATACCAGGTCAGTTCGTCGTCTTTGAAGACGAAGAATCTTTTATTGCTGCTATCCATGAACTTGCTACCGACAAAGAAAAGGCTTGGGCAATGATAAACAATAATAGGAAGCTTGTCGAGACCCAGTTTGATTATAAAGAAAACGTAAAACGCTTAGTATTCTTTTTACTGGAGCGTTCTTGTGACCAAGGTGCTAACAACCGGCTACGATATCTTTATGATCGGCTTTTATTAAACTGCATCACTGACAATCTAGTTATAATGGGCGTTTCCCCCAAAGACTCGTTTCTAGTTGATAATTGTGCCAAGATACTTAGGCCAATTCTCTATTAAGAGCAAGGGACTGGTCTCTGTAAGAATTTAAAACTTATCATGGAGTGGACTATACGGCATACAAATATGCACATCGGCATTGATGCCCGCTACGGATTGCGGAAAAACCGGCGGGGGATAGGGAACTACATCTACCACTTGCTGTGCGAGTTCCGCCGGATGAGGCCAGCGGGGTTTAAGTTCGTCCTCTACGCAGATAGCTCAGCAGATCCAAAAGTGGTGGAGGAATTCTGGCAAGATTCCTTCACTGTCCGGGTGCTCCCTGCTCCGAACCTGGCCTGGTGGGAGCAGGTAGTCCTGCCAGTGGCTGCCCGCCACGACGGGGTAAATCTTTTGCACTGCACTAGTAACATTGCACCGGTCTTATTCAAGCCCTGCCGCCTTGTTACAACTATCCACGATGTAATCGAATTCCGGCGGCGGGAGTTTGGAGATACCAAACTTACCTTCCGCCATCGCTTAAGCCGCACTTACCGAATGGGAGTTTTGCCCCGCGTAGCCAAATTAAGCGATCGGATAATAACGGTGTCAGAATACTCACGCCAGGACATCGCCACCGTTTTGAGAGTAAAGAAAGAGAAAATCACGGTTGTCTACGAGGCACCAATATTGCGGCCAAGCAACGACCCCCTAAAGGAGAGGGAACTTCTAAAAAATCTTGGGATTGAGGGGCAGTATATCTTTGCCCTCGGTGCGGTCGACCGACGCAAGAACACAGCCGGGCTTATGGAAGCCTATAAGATCTTGCAAACCCAGCCAGGTATTTCAGTTCCCTTAGTAATTGCAGGAATAGAGCAGCCGGAGGTTTTTAGGCCGCTGGTTTCAGGAGGGATATATCTTTTGAATTTTCAGCCCGATGAGGTTGTAGCCACCCTTTACCGCCAGGCTCTCTTTTTCGTCTACCCTTCACTTTACGAGGGGTTCGGCCTGCCGGTCTTGGAGGCCATGGCCTGCGGCACACCGGTGCTTTGTTCGGCAACCACTGC